>Ga0172380_10000849_pt1 | contig 55291 bp, 106 predicted proteins | sample Leawe162metaG_FD_119747 | JGI IMG/M metagenome (GOLD analysis project Ga0172380, IMG submission 119747) | Leachate microbial communities from a municipal landfill in Southern Ontario, Canada - Leachate well 162 metaG | ecosystem: Engineered > Solid waste > Landfill > Unclassified | place... | reverse complement strand
TTATGGAAACAAGATGCAATTCCTAATTTATCCGATACATCTTTATATTTGAAAAAAATAGATTCTTTGCTTGGTACTGATTATGCAAGGAACTGGCAAATACCTTTAAAATTAAATTTAGCAGATACTACGGCAATGTTGGAAAATTATCTTGACGGCAAAGATACTATTATGCTTAGACATGATATTGATTTAAAAAAAGATAAATCAGATACAACAGAATCGACCGGATGGACGCCGCTATGGAGGTTAGGTCAGTATTTACCGCTAACAGGCGGTACATTAAGCGGGGATTTATCTTTTATTCCCTCAAGTGGAGTGTTGGGCTTAAGTATAAAACTTTACAAGTTGGGAATATCCGATTTTGTGAATAGGTACTGGGCTTTATATCCTATTCAAGAAGAAAATCAAGAAAAATATCAACTTATTTTTGACTTTAATGGAACTCCCCTGCAAACATTTGATGAACTTGGAAGGATAAAAAATATTACTGCCGGTATAAGTGATTTAGACGCCGTAAACTTAAAGCAATTAAATGATTCCCTCGGTAATTTTCTAATGTATTCCGATAGTACAAAATTTGTAAAAAGAACCGGGGACACAATGAGCGGGAATCTGGATGTACCTTCGGTTTATAGTACAAATAATTATTCAAATACTTATTATTGGACATTTGGAGCAACTAATTACTGGAGTCAATATTTTGACCAGATGAGCGGGGATATGACTTTAGCTAATATAAGTACAAATAACATGATTAACTTTAATGCGAACGGTCATATTAACATACCTACAGATGCAACGTATGATATAAATGGAAGCCCACATCTTCATAGTCTTTACTTAGATTCTATTTATTATCATAATCTTAGAATAAGAAATTTAGAATTAAACGACCTTTCGCCATATTCGTTTTATGCCGGAAATACCGGAACCTCTGTAATAATGAACAGTGGCGATAGTTTGTTATTTGATTATGGTTTAACATCAGGGATACCCCAGCCCGGCTGGGAGTGGAATAAGTCCGGAAAAACAAATGTATTAACCTTTTGGATGATGGATACAACCAACTATTTAGCAACTAAAAATGACCTTTTAAATATATCGGGAGTTACCGGGAATGGAATAGCAACATATTTACCGCTTTGGAGTGGCTCAAATAGTTTAATAAACTCACAAATTACCCAAACCGGGTCTTCTGCTCCATATGAATTCAGGGCAAATGGAAATTTTACTTTATTTTCGGCAAGCGATCCATCCCCTTATTTAAATTTTGATTATACCTCAAATAAATATTCATTGCAAGCGTCAAGCGATGGATTTAAATTATATTATGATGCCGGTGTTACAAATACTTTTTTACTTGGTACCTTGTCAGGAAAAACCTATTATAATTCGGTTTATTATGGCGGTAAATTTGTTACTGATTCGTTGTTTATGACTCATAGAGATTCTATTGCTAATCACAATACCCGAATCAGGAATCTCGAAACATCTGAAATTGGTTTAGATTCGGCAGTTCAATATACGGGAAGTAGAACCGCGGGATACATACCAAAGTGGTATGACAATATAAGAATAACCAACTCCATTCTTATTGACTATGGGGATCATTTGTACTCAGGCGCTTCTTATTCAACCGGGTATGTTTTTACGGCTGGAAATAATAGCGCTACTTCGGGGGCTGGAGGTTTATCTGGCTATACAAGCGGAGACGGTTATGGGATACTGGGTACTTCTTCGGGCGGTAGTGGTGTTTGCGGGGATGGTTTGACCGGGGTGTCTGGATTCGGCTCACTTATAGGCTGCCAGGGTTCGGGTGGAAGCCTGTATGGGGTTTATGGTTCTGCCTCTGGAAGCGGTATATCAATTTATGCAAGTAACGACGTTTCAGCTACTAGCTACACAACGCGCTCGGATATACGGCTTAAGAAAAATATAAGAAATATTGACAAAAGGAATATTTCTGATCTTAACGCCGTGAAATTTGACTGGAAAAGCAACAATAAAAGCGATGTTGGTTTAATTGCTGATAGTGTTGAAAAATTCATACCCGAAGCAGTAAGCACACACGATATAACGGAATTAGATAAAGTTGGACGCCCTACGGTAACAACAAAAAATGTAAAAAGTATTAATTATAATGTTTTAGTCGTTTACTTAATCGAAGAAGTGAAAAACCTAAATAAACGCATTGAGATTTTAGAAGAAAAATTGAAGGGTAAATAAAATGACGGAAAAATTCAAATCGTTAGGTAATTTTGGAAGTTGGTTACAAGGGCTTATTGCTGCTATATTAGTTTTAGGGTCTGTGTTTTATTCTATAGTTAGTATTGCTAATAAAGTTGAAACACTTAATAAAGACAAAGCCGAAAAATCAGAAGTGGAATCGGTTAAATCTGATTTTGAAAAGAAAATCATTAAAATGGATGGATCTCTTGAAAGAATAGAGGATTTCATAAAAGATATAAAAGAAGAAAATAAAAGAAATAGAAGATAGTACAATTTTAGTAATAATGTATTATATTGTATAACAAAATTATGATAATAAAATTAGAGGGAAAATGAATCTTATTTATGAGAAAGCAATTGAGAATATAGAATCCGAAATTAACACCTTTACAAAAGCAACGGATTACTATAAATCAAGAATTAAGAAACTTGAAAAAGCGAAAGAAGCTATGAGTAATTTATTGATTGAAGATTCAACCGGATTAGAAAAAAGTTAATATAAAAAGGAATAAAAAAAATGAAAAAATTATTATTTTTATTAGTTTTAATTCCCGCCTTTATGTTTGGGCAGGGATTAAAGGGAAGGATTATTCTTGATCCGAACGGAAAGCCGACCATAGGGTTTGTTAAAGGCGATAGCGCCGCAAGTGTTTCGTTGTTTAACAAATTACCGATTGACGTTCCAGCTGCCACGAATTTTGTGGATTACGATTTAGTTTATACCGATTCAATTGTTAAACTTCCATCTGTTGTGTGTAAGACTATTTCGTTATACACTAATATTTACGATACTACAATGGTATATGTCGGGGATTCAATTTCAGTTGTAAAAGAAAAATTTGCAATCAATAGCGGTTGGGGCTGGAAATTTCTAACAACTAACTCTAATTTGCTTTACTTTAAGGCTAACAAATCGGGCACGAAATTAAACTTTTATTTGGAGTATTAATATGAAAAAACTTATTATATTTTTAATCCTTTTCACCTCTCTTTCTTTTTGTCAAAGAATCCCGTCAAGTGTAACCGGTACCGTTTATGTACATGATTCAACTACTATACATGATACTACAACCGCCGCTATTGACTCCGCTGCTGTATATGCGGCGATGGATTCATCGTTGTTTTATAAGGGGATGGTGGATTCGTTTGTGTTGTTTATTGTTACTGTTGATACCACAACAGGGGATACAACAAATATTGGACGAACTGGATATTCACTTGTACCTGCCGATACACTACTTGATGGTACTGCTAATCTAATTAAAACTAAGCGATATCTACTTACTGTAATGGCTGAAGGAAATACTGATAGTCCGATCAATTTAGATGAATATAATACTTATTCCCAAGATTTGATAATGCCCGAAGTGTTTATTGTAGATTTAATGTATGGGTTGGTTCCTTATCCACTATACATTGTTACCTCAGGAATGATTTCTAATACCTTCATTGATTTAACCGCACGGAAACTAATCCAGCGCATAATTATAAGGAATGCGGGGTCATGACAACTACAGAAATATTGAGAGATTTTTACGACTATCTTCAAAAGCCCGTAAACACAAATAGACCGAGAAAAGATATGTCTGATATTGAGAACCGGGAAAGAATAATCTATAATTTTTTAACGGAAAACAAGAAAGAAAAAGGTCTTGAAAGATTATTAAGGGACATAAAGAATGACAGTAAAAAGAAAACTACTTGATACAATAGATTTATTGTATAACTACAGGAATATGATAAACAGAGATTTAACGGATAATGAATTAAAAGTAATAACATCCGATATAATCGAACTTGATAAACAGGCTAAATATGTATGTGAGAAAATAAATAATTTAAACGCCGGTATAGTTTAAGTGGAAAAACGGAAGTCCCGTAAACTTTAATTGTCTTTTCGATTAAGGCTGCTGGCTCAAAAATAAAGAGAGGATAAATGAAACCAAAAGGTATAGCAAAACAAAAGAAAGAATTTGAAGCAAGGGTATGGAGAATAGCAAAAAAGATGCATTTGGAAAATCATATTGTTGATATTTGCTGGTTTAAACAAAGAAAGCCGGATAAAAAAGGCATTATTACAACCGGAGTAGCCACTTTTAGTTATGTATTATATTTTAATGAATTAGAGGTCTTTGAGATGCTTAATTTAAGTAAAAATGAATTGATTGCTCACGAATTATGTCATTTCCTTGGAAATAATAGAATGTATGAAGGCGACAAAGGGCATGATTCGGAATTTTTCAAAGACTTCAAATTTTGGTTCAAAAAACTAAAGAATATAAAATGACAAATATAAACATATTCATATGTAAAGTAGAAAAATTAAGCGTTGAAGCAATAAAAATAATAAAGGAAATATATAACAGAAAAAGTTGCGGGTATTGTTATTATTTAAAACCCGTTGTTAGTTGGTGGTGTTATAATAAAGATGCTGTAAAATTTAGAAATACTATGATCCCGGGAATCTGTAACTGTAAATTTTGGAAACCAGATAAAAAATATATCAGAAAAAAACTAAAGAATGTAAAATAAAGTACACAATTAAAGAAAATGTATTATATTACAGAAAATAAAAAGAGGAAAAGATGATTTCAATAATAATGCCGGTATTTAATAACTTGGAGTACACAAAAGAAGCGGTTAGAAGTATATTAGATTATACCGACATCCCGTATGAGTTAATTATTATTGATAATAATTCAACAGACGGAACGGTTGAATGGTTGAAGGAATTAAGAAATGAAATGTACATAAAAGATGGGTACATTCATACAATTATATCTAATACCGAAAATAAAGGATTTCCCGCTGCCGTTAATCAAGGTATAAAAATTGCTGTTGGGAATTTTATCTGTATATTAAATAATGATATTATTGTAACTGATGGTTGGTTAGAAAATATGTTAAGGTATTTTGAGGCAGATAAAGAGATTGGCATAGTTGGCCCGCTATCAACTAATATTTCCGGACGGCAATTAGACCAGGATTTTAATTATGATGTTGAATTAGGTAATGAAAGACATTATGAATTAATTAAAAACCATGCAAAAAAAATACATGAGAATAATTTCGGCGAGGTCTTGTTTTTTGATCGTGTGATTGGTCATATTGTTATTAAAAGGGCTGTTATCGATGCGCTTGGGGGTTATGATGAACGTTTTTCTCCGGGTAACTATGAAGATGACGATCTTTGTTTAAGAAGTCGCCTGGCTGGCTTTAAATCGTGTATAGCGCAGGATGTTTTTGTTTATCATTTTAAATCAAAAACATTCTCAAAAGAACCTGAAAAATATAGAGAATTATTAGCAACTAATCACATGAAATTTATTAACAAGTGGGGCATAGATGCCGGCGCTGCTGCATATGGTGTGATGCCCATTAAATTCCCGGAATTAAAAGTAAATTTATAAGGAATAAAACATGAGAGTTATTGTTGAATTAGGAGACTATCTTGAAGAAGAACTCAAAAAAAATGGAATTGAGGACGGGGATATAATTCCTGCGTTTTTAATTGACAGTTTGAGAATTAAAAGATTAAAAGAAGAAATTGAAGATAAAAACATTCTGTTAACACATAGAAAAATAGAAATTGAGGATTTAAGAAGAATAAACATAATAATTAGTACATTAAATAACTTGGGGTAAATTATGGAAATATTCGGAAAATTATTAGACAGGAAAACAAATAAACCTATTGAAGGCGCTGGAATTTTCTTACATAATGGCGAAATAAAAACAGATAAAGATGGTCGATTTGTTTTAACATTAAACGATAATTTGGGTTTAGGGGCAATAAAAGAGGGTTACGCTACAGAGACTTGTGACGTAGAATATAGAAATAATGAAATAATTATTTACATTTTACCGGAGAAAAAGAAATGAAAAGTTATTTAATATTATTCATATTGTTTTTAATCCCCTTATTTTTAGACTCAAAAACAATCAATACAAATCAAACCAATTCTTGCTATATCCAGGAAATTAAGTGTAAAATACCCGATTCAATTAAAAAATCGGTAAAATTTAAAAATCCAAAATATGTAGTTGTTTGTCGATTTAACCGCTATTTGGGTGAATATGAATATAAGTTTGTTCTAAAAAGCAAACTTAAAAACAAAAGATTTAGCTGGATAACCGGAGAAATGGAAAAAACGGAGTTATATTATGAAGATTAAAATATTATTAACCATTTTGCTGACGTCAACAATATGCTTTTCAAAAACAATCAAAAAAGTCCCTTCCGATTTTTTCTATGAAGTTAAAAGAATTGAATACGAAAAAGGTATTCCCTCACAAGCTACTTTCTCAATAAGTGTTCTTGAAACCGGCTGGTTTAAAAGTAATTTGTGTGTGAATCATAATAATTATTTCGGAATAATGAGTAAAAACAAAGGCAGAAGTTTTAATTCCATGTACGAGTGCCTTAATAAATTTACTTTCCTTATAACAAAATCGAATTATTATAAAAATGCTTATGCTAACCGGAATGATTGCAATGCCTTTATTGATAATATGATTTATTGGAGCGAGTTAAGGGGAAAATATACAAGTACCGTAAAGTACATCGCGAATAAGTATGAATTTGTACCGGAATGCGAGATAAAAGATAATAATTATTATGAAATAAAAAACAAAGAAAAAGATATTGCTTTTGAAATCTTTAACTGGGTAACTGAAAACATAGAATATGATTATACCACTTTCTTTAACCCGGAAATAGCAAATGATTACACCCTTAACACAAAAAAAACACAATGCAAGGGATATGCTGAACTATATAAAAAGTTATGTGAAAGCAGGGGTTTAAAATGTGAAGTTGTGGAAGGTAGGTATAAATACAGGGGGTACCAATATGGTGATCCTATTAGCGATGCAAATCGACATTTTTGGAATGTTGTTTATTATTCAGGAAAACCGCACTATGTCGATTGCACATTAGGCGCCGGATATTTGACGAATAATAAATGGGTTAAAAATTATGATAAATATTATTTTGACCCGGATCCGGGAGAGTTTGAAGTAACCCACTTTCCACTATCAAGAACAGATTTAATCCACAACAAAAAACTCAATATTCACCAATTTCAAGCGGCTACATTAGACTATTGGTATGTGGTCAAACTATCTGATTTCGTCTCACCAATGAGCGCCGAGGACTGCCTGGATGCATGTGAGCGTGATTATGTGTTTGACTTTATTTCTGTTTATGACCCAAAAGCAAATATTTATTATATCGGGGTTAAATTTGATAACCGTCAACAGGCTTTTTGGATGCGGGACTATTTTGCCGAAGAGGGATTTATTAAACCCGAAGTAATTAAGATAACAAAGAATGTAGGGATAATGTATAAATGACAAAACATGAAATAAAAATACTTGATACGATTTGGAGTTATGCAGTAAAAGAAAAATATGATTTCAAATGCGCATGGTCAGGAGAGACAACAAACCTAAATTCACATCATGTTATAAGCAGGATAATATATATTTTGCGTTGGGATTTAGAAAATGGTTTATGTCTAACCGTTAAATATCATAAGTTTGATGGGAACTCCATACACAACAATCCTATAATCTGGGAAAACAGATTAAATGAACTTGGAATAAAAAAAGATAAATTACTCAAAAGAGAAAATGAGATTTATTTAAATGATTTTTATTGCACTATAGAAAAATTAAAAAGTCAATGCGAGGAACTTCATTTATCTAATTCTCTGAAACTTATTGATGATGAATATAACAAACACGAAAAATCCGTATTGAGATTATACAAAAAGAAAGACTCAAAAAGAAAGTTGATTCAAAAGAAGCAGTTAAGAATTAGAGAGATTAAAAAGAAAGAAATTAAACACACAAAAATAAATAAGGGGGTTTTATGTTAAAAATAATTAATAATTCATCGGGCTGGTTAAAAGAATTAATGATATTTTCATTCCTTCTTTTAATTTTTGCTATTTATATTTTATTATTCGGTCAAAACGGAGCGGTAAATTTAAACCTGATTTTATATTTATCAGTTCTTGTCTTTGTTAATACTTTATTGTCATCATTAAGAACCCGCTTTCAATTTCCGAATATTGATTTCGAGCGTGAATTATTAGTAAATAACCGGGCATCTGCTATTGTTGTTAGTTCAATTTATATTAGTACTGCTATTATAATCGGATGTGGAATAATTGCTTTAGCATGGATAACTAATTGAAGTATTTATTAAAAATATTGCTCTTTCTTAGCGTTTATAATTGCTATTCTCAATTACCTATAAGCATTATACTAAAAACAGAGGACTCAATCGTTTCCATTTCTCTTGACAGGGCTTTAAGTATGCAATATGTTAGAGAACACGGAAATAACAGAGGCAAAGAAGTTGAAATGTTTCTGAAAAGTGTAAACAGGAACCCTGGCGATAGTTGGTGCGCTGCATTTGCTTATGATTGCTTTTTGTATGCTAATGAAAAGACCGGTATTGAAATACCTATAAAAAAGAGCGGTTTATGCCGGGACATTTGGAATGATGCACTAAAAAGAGCGGTTGAAATATCCAACAATCCTATGCCTAAAAAAAAGGATGTAATAGTCTGGAAGGGGGATGGATTAAGTGGGCACATAGCAAGAGTAGTTGCATACCTCGGCAATGGCTTTGTGTCGACTATAGAGGGCAATACAGGCGGGGGTTCGGATGATAATGGAGATGGTGTTTATTTAAAAAAGCGTAATTACAAATGTTTAATGGGTAAATTAAGAACACTTGGATTTATAACCTGGATTTACCCTGAAAAATTTGATATCGAAAAACTATTAAAATTGTATTGGTGGCATGGAAAATAATATGCGAAATTCCGATATAGCTATAATATCAACTCTAATCAAAGAAATCGATACTGATTTGGATAAATTAGGGAACGATATTTTCGTTTTTCCTATGGAAGAAAAGCACCTGAAAATAAGAAATAATTTATTTGATGTGAAGAAAATAATTGAAGGTATAAAAAAGGACTTATATGAGCGATAGTATAACAGAAAAAGCTATAGTAACGGTATCGGATAAATTTTTGGGTACATGGTCAGGAAAGTTGATTATAGCAGCCTGTATTCTTACTTATTTTCTTTTTGCTGGCGGATTTATTGGTCAGTGCAATAAAAATAGTAAGTTACAATCGGTTAATCAGGAATTAGTTCAACAAATAATAGATTTACAACCGGTTATACAAGAGAATAAAACCCTTCATTCTCAATACGTTGCAACGAACGATAAATTAGATTCCCTGATAAAAGATAAAAACGATTTAGATAAAATCGTTAAAGAACAAAGCATTAAATTAGTTGCTGCTTATACAACAATAAGCGAACTACAGGACTTTGATTTAGATTATCAAATTATTTATGATACGGTTTATGTTAATAACATAGGTACAATATCCATAAAAGAAAAAAAGTTTGATACCTTAAACGCTTGGTTTGACATAAGCGGAAAAGTAGATAGCACATCAATTCATTTTAATAGGATAAAATTTCTTGATTCTCTTCAATTCATTTTAACTGAAAAAAACAACGATTATTATAAGGGGTATATTAAAAACTTTAATCCCTATTCTGATATAAAAAGACTTGAAATAAACATTAAGCCAGATCAAGATAATTTAACATGGTATTGGTATGCTATAGGGGGCTTTGTTTCCGGAGCGGCAATAATTTATTTTATTAAATAAAGGAAAGTTATGAGAGCGTTCATTTTATTAAAAGATTTTAATTTTTTTGGTAAAATAATACCAAAAGGGACAGTTTATACTATGTTTCCTTATGACCACGATGTTTATATTTGCAATACTCCAAACGGCGACATATGCCCGCACTGGAATTTAACATTTATGACTGTCATCAATAACGATGAATATTTTCTTGAGATCCCACGGCAGTTTTTAAGATTTAGGGATAACACTAAATAAGAAAAAGCATTATATCACACAACAAAAGGAAAATAAAATGAGAATAAGATTTAGAGAAATATTTAATTTTACAATGTTGTTCACTTTAATAATTCTTTTTGGACTTTTAGTAAAGTCTTATTTTAAGGAAATGTTTTGAACCCGATAGATGATTTTGAAGTTAGACCTTATAAAATAAATTTGGCAATAGAGCCAAAATCAATTAATAATAAAATGGAGAATTATATGGAAGCATTAAACAAAGAGGGTATTGAAGAAACCCTCGACATATTTAAATTTTTTGTAGGTATTGGTAATACAGTTAAAAGCGTAACAGCAGAGGATAGCGCCGGCGGGAAAAGTGTTACACTAATGGAAGACCTGCAATTTATCCCGGATGCAAAGAATGCGATTGCGGCGGTTGTGGGGATCGCTAAAATCCCAGCCGAAGTAATGGACACAATCACACCCGATGAATATGCACAACTGGAAGCGGTAATTAACGAATCAAAATTCATTCCTGATGACCTGAAAAACGGGGCTGTCAAGAAAATTCTTAAATGGACAGTTGATACAAAGAATCTTATTTTTGAATTATTTCCACCTGCAACAAAAGAAGTTACCCCGGCTTAAGGCTCCATGCCTGCGGTCGGGAAAAGGGGCGGTCGTCCTCCTACCGTCCCTTCCTTATATATAGAACAAACCCAAAAAAAAGTCAATACCTTTCTTAAAAAAATCCACTTATTTTAGGGTATAAATTTATACCCAAATTACCCTCAATAAAATCAAGGGTTTTCACGGTATTTATTCTATAATAATAATATAAAAAGCAAGAAATAGTAAATAACTAATTTAAAACAAAAAATTTTGAGGAAGTTATGAAAAAGCAAGAAATCGAAAAAAAGGAATTATGGTTAACAATTAAAGAATTTGTTAAAAATTTTGACCTCACAAACGAATCGGCAAATCAAACCGCATACGAGGGAGAGGGTTCCGTTGTTTCTGATATTAAAAAGTTTTTTAAGCCGTTCAAACCCTCATTTGAAGAATCCGCCAGCTCCTCCCCTTTGCAACTTCAAAATCACATAATCGTTTATAAAGATGACGGCTGTAAAATTAGAATAGAAATAAAGAAAAGAAAATTTGCATCAAACTGGTTAGATATTACAGTTACTGATTTATCGGAAGAAGCAACAAAAAGAGCAAAAAAATTTATGGATAATTTAGCGTAATTTTAACTAATATTTTTTAATCGGGCGGGAAACCGCCCACATTTAAGGAATAAAACAATGACAACTGAAAGAGAATTAACAAAAGAAGAATACGCTCTTTTATTAAAAGAGTGTAAAATATTGGATTGCAATGATCCGCTTTGTAAATGCAAAGATGAATATTATATAAAAAACAACAATGAGGTTTGGCATAAACACTATAGTAATTATGCCGACAATTACCCGGTTTTTGATAAATTTAGATGTACTTTATAACGAAAGGATAAACCATGCTAAAAGAAAAACAGAAACCAACCGCCCGCCCTGGAGTAAGCATTAAGCTACTCCCGGATGAATACACAAAATTTAAAGAGTTTGCCGAGTCCTGTACAAAACCAAACGGCACACCTCAAACAATACCGGGGCTTTTAAAAACCCTGTTATATGTAGTTGTCAATGGTCAACCTATTGACGAAAGGAACGGGCTCAATAATTATGAGTTCCGGGAGAAAAAATAGGTTACTGAAAATCAGGAACCGGGAATAAAATAGGAGAGAGAGATGAAACCACCTTCAATTGAAAAAATGAGAAGATACCTAAGGAAGCATAGTGAAAGCTACTATTTAAAAGAAAATAGGTCAGATGAAGAATATTATACATATCTACTCAACAGATATATTGAAACGAAAAACAATAATAATGAGGATTGGACGAAATGAAAGACTGTAATCAATGTAAATATAAACAAAGGCGGGATGATTTTAACGTTAGGGGGCGTGTTTATTTTAAATGCCTATTACCGGAGAATAACAATAAAACCATAACACAGTATGTCCTTGACAAAAAAGAATATAAAAAATGCAAATTAAAAGCGAATGATAAGCAAGGGGGCTAATAAATTAATAACTTTATTAAAAACCATAAAAGATAAAAAGTAATTTAAGCCCTTCGGGGCTTTTAATATAGGGTATTATTTTTTACCCTTAAATTAGCTTGACATTATTTTAAAATTCACGTATATTTAAATAATTAGTTTTTATAATCCTTAAGAAGGAATGAAATGAAAACAGGTTGCCAAAATAAATATTCAAAGATTCAGCAAGACCCCGAGGTTATAAATCGTCCGGCAACCACGATTATAATTTTGGGGTTTTGTGTTGTATAGGAGGATTTATGCCTAAATCAGTAGCCAAAAAGTTACAATATATGCAGGATTCCTACAAAAGGAAACTTGCAGAGTATGCAAAAACACACAAGCCAGCCAGAACCTATACACCCGCATATGGAAACCCCGATGATAACATCTCAAATAAAAAATTAACTATTTTTAAACTAACTGCGGAGGACTATGAATCAATAACCTCATAAACATTACAAATTCCTAAATCCGGGAGTGCCCTATACTCCCGGTTATTATTTGACAGAGTGTGGTTAACGAATTTTTAGAAGATAAATTATATTTGAAATAAAACGGAGGAAAAAAAAATGAAAGAGTTTACATTATTAAAATCAAAAACCGATAAAAATATATTTTATTTTGCAACGATAGATTTTGAACTTGAAAAATTTACTATTGAAAATAATGATTCTTTATTTCCAGAAAAATTAGAATTAATTGAAAAAATTAGATATGAATCATGCGATGACATACCCGAAGATTTCACAAGAGATTTAGTAACTTGTTCAAACCGCTTCACGCACAAAGATATAATTAATTATTTTATGGCATTTTATAATTCAGATTTTAGAAATAAAATAATAGTTGTTTATAAAGTAAAAAAATAAACGGAGGATTTATGCAATTCAAAAAGTTTTATTTATTAAAAGATGGTTCCGGAAACAATGTTAAAATTAACAACATTCCATTTGTAAAATACCTAATAAAATTTTATAATTGGTTGGGTTTCCGGGTATTTTATGTAGGGGGAAAATCAAAATGATTGAAACGAAAAACTACATAAGTACAAAAGAGATGACCTATGAGCAATGGCAAGAAGCCCGCTGTATAGGTTTGGGCGGCAGTGATGTATCTGCTGTTTTGGGTTTATCAAGATGGAAAACTCCGCTTGATGTTTATAATGAAAAAGTGAACGGCGTTAAGGTTGTAGAAAATGCAAAAATGAGAGCCGGGAAAAAATTAGAGGATATTATCGCTGATTGGTGGATGGAAGAAACCGGAATAAAGTTATTAAGGGATAACAAAATAAGAATCCATCCGGAACATGATTTTCTGATTGCCAATTTGGATAGGGTAATTGTAAAATCAAACGGGAACGGGAACGGAATATTTGAAGCGAAAAATACAACAACATACGCTAAAAAGTTGTGGGGCGGCGAAATATCAGATGATGCTTTTTGTCAAACTCAGCATTATTTTGATGTTACAAAATGGATTTGGGGGAACCTTGCCGCCTTAGTTGACGGCTGGGATTTTAACAGGTATCATATCCAGCCCGATAAAGAATTTATTGAGATGAAAAACGAAGTTTTAATAAAATTCTGGAATCATAACATTTTAAGTAAAATCCCGCCGGAACCATCTACTGAAGATGATCTCAAAAAATATTGTAAATCAGAAAAAGGAAAAACGATTGAATTGGTTGGAGAGAATTATAAGACACTCGAAGATCTGAAATTATTAAAAGAAAGAGAAAAAGAATTAAAGAAAACTATTGATGAAAAAGCGCTATCAATAAAACTTGTAATGAAAGAAAGTACTATCGCAACTTATGCAGGGAAAACCGTTGCAACGTTCAATCAAAACAAACCAAGTAAAAAATTCAATGAGAATAGGTATGAACTTGAAAACCCGGATATTTATGATTCTTATTGTGAAGAAAAAGAGGGTGCAAGAGTATTTTTATTAAAAATTTAACTTAACAAAACAGGAGGAAATTATGTCGAAAGCAGAAGAAATTAAAAACAAACTTTTAAAACAAACCGGAAAAACGGAAGAAACAAAAATGATTATTCCGGCTACCATGGCGGGTCTTTCGGATGAAGATATAGGAAAGACGATTGAATCTTATAAACCGCAGATGTTGCAGATTTTACCAAAACACTTAACGGCGGATAGGGTTATGAGAATAGCAACTGGCTTAATCTCACGGACGCCCGGACTTAAAGAGTGTACAACGGAAAGCCTAATAGGGGCTTTAATGCAATGTGCGGTATTGGGTTTTGAACCAATACAAATTTTGGGGCAGGCTTATTTTTTGCCGTTCTGGAATAATAAAATTAAACGCAAAGAGGTTATTTTCATAATAGGTTACAAGGGATATGTGGAATTGATCGGACGAACTGGTAAGGTTTTGGATGTTTACGCTTATAATGTTTTTTCAAATGATATATTTACTCATAGATTTGGGCTGAATCCCAAATGTGATCACATTCGGAAAATCGGCGATAGGGGAGAATATTATTGTTCTTATGCAATAATAAAATATGTCAATGGCGGTTTTGCTTTTGATATAATGGATAAATCGGAAATTGAAAAAATTAGAATGAGATCGCCGGCAAAAGATAGCGGGTTTTCACCCTGGAATAATGCTGATGACTATTATGAAATGACAAAAAAAACAGTGCTTAGAAGACTAATGAAATACCAGGCAATCGCCGCTAAATATGTTGGTTGTGATGAATCGATTATTAAGCCTGATTCGTTTTTGCTCAATGGTGAAATTGATCTTGACAAAATTGAAAAACTTGATTATACGGAAACCGAAGTTATTGACGATAAAAAACCGGAGGAACCGTCCGCACAAACACAACCACAGGAACCGCCGAAGCAGGAAAGCCCGGCAAAGCCAAAAACGGCAGCCGAATTAATCCATGAAATTTTGGTTTTAACAAAATCAACCGAAAAACTACAAAAGAAAGCAAGTGATTTAATTGATAAAAAAGGTCTTGCTGGTTCAAAAGCACTCGGTGCAAAATCAGCAGAATTTTTAGAGCAATTTTTAGAAGAGTTGAAAGCCGCTTAAGGTTACGCCCTCGATTGCCTCCATACTTTCAAGGGCGAGTATTTAAAGAGGATTTAATATAACTTAAATAAGGAATAAAAGCAATGTCAAAAATAAATGTATTTTGTCCGGAATGTAAAACCATGTTTGGTCTTGATATTGATGAAGCAATAAAAGAACAAGCAAAGAAAGAACTTGATGTGGAACTCCGGAGTGAATTTAATCAGAAATTCAAAGATGTAATAACGCAAAAAGACCTTGAATACAAAGAAAAAGAAGAAAAAGCAAAAGCCGACCTTGAAACAAAAAACAATCAGATTCTTGATGACCTGATAAATGAAACAAAGGCGAAACAAGAAGCGGAGATCCTGAAAGCAAAACAGGAAGCCGCTCAGATCAAATCAGACCACGAAATAGCTATTGCTAAACTTCAACAAAAAGCCGATGAAGAAAAAAGAGCATTGAAACAGGCTGAATTTGAATCTCTTCAAAAGGCTAATAATTTAAAACAAGAACTTTTGGAAATGCAATCCAGAGCCGAAATCGAAAAAGCAAACGCTATTCAGGCTAATGAGCAAGCATATCAAAACCGATTGAATCAAAAAGATATGCAATTTAACGAACTCCAAAAGAAACTCGAAGACACAAACAGGCTATTACAGGAAGCAGAGAAAAAAGCAGTCCAGGGCAGTCAACAAAATCAAGGCGAAATTCTCGAAATTGATATTGAGAATAAATTAAAAGGACTCTTCCCTTTTGATCTTATTTCACCGGTTCCAAAAGGCGTTAAGGGTGTGGATATCGTTCTTGAAATCAGAACGGATGATAAAAAAATAGCCGGGAAAATTGCCGTTGAAATCAAGAATACAAAAGCATTCCAGAATGAATGGATTAAGACATTAACCGATAACGCCATTTTAGCCGCTGCCGATGTTGCTATCCTGATAACAACAGCAATGCCAAAAGATATTCCGAACGGTGGAATTGTAAATAATATTCTTATTATTAGTTACTCACAAATTGAAACCGCCTTTAAAATAATCAGAAATCAAATCCTGAAAGTATATGAAATCCGGGCAAGTCAAGAGGGCAAAGCCGGGAAACTCGAACTTTTATATGATTATTTCACATCGCCAAAATTCAAAAACACCTATGAGGGAATAATTTCAATTATTACAAACATGGAAGACGAATTGATTAAAGATAAGCGTCAATCCGATTTAATGTTTGAAAGACGTGAAAAATCGTTAAGGCGGGTTAAAGATAACACGATTTTATTTTACAGTGATATCCGCAAAATCGGTGCCGGTTCAATTCCGGAATTTGAATATAACGAAGTTAAAATTTTAAATGAGGCATAAGACCTCCTCCAAAAAACACCCCTGCTTTCAAGGGGAGAGCAGGGGGTTTATTAAAAGGAAAATATTATGATTAAACAATATGACAGTATTGAACTCGACACAAACCCGAAAGGATATTATTTACATGCGCTAAAAGGTTATTACCCGCAACTAATGAACCTCAAAAAGAAAGTAAATGATCCTTATTACAATAATCTTTTTGAGATTCTTGAGGGTTTAAATTTGATAGCAAAGAACGACACACATACACCGAAAAAATTAGATGAATTTTTAGAATTTATGGAAACAAAAAGCAGGGAATCATAAAATGTTATACAGAGATCATTTTCAAAACTACAAAACATACAATATACCAAAAGCGCAACTAATCATTGCCGATGTTCCCTACAATTTAGGAAATAATGCTTATGCTTCAAATCCGGCGTGGTATAAGGATGGTGATAATTCAAACGGTGAGAGCGAATTAGCCGGGAAAGAATTTTTTGATACCGACAAAGATTTTAGACCTGCCGAGTTTATGCACTTTTGCTCTACTATGTTAAAAAAAGAAGAAAAAAAGCCAAAAGTAGAATTGGATGAAAAAAAACGAATGAAAAGCAACTCTCCCTGTATGCTTATATTTTGTGAATTTGAACAGCAGTTTACATATATCGAACTTGCGAAAAGATACGGGTTAAGCAGGTATATCAATTTAGTATTTAGAAAAAACTTCTCTGCTCAGGTATTAAAAGCAAATATGAAAATAGTTGGAAATTGTGAATACGGACTTGTTTTTTACCGAGAGCGTTTGCCAAAATTCAACAATTATGGAAAAATGGTTTTCAATTGTATGGACTGGGAGAGAGACGATAACATCCCAAAAATACATCCTACCCAAAAACCGGTTGTACTCTTGAAAAAAATAATTGAAATATTTACAGATGAAGGCGACGTGGTTATTGATCCTGTTGCCGGTTCCGGAAGTACCTTAGTTGCCGCTATTGAAATGAACCGTAAAGCATACGGATTTGAGATTAAAAAGAATTTTTTCACAGATGCCACTAAGTGGATTAACGAAACAATACAAACTAAAGAAGATATGAAAAAATATGGGTTTAACAAAACTCAATTAGAAAAAGTTCAACCAACTTTATTTTCATAAGGAGAACAAAAAATGAAATATACAATATTTTTATTACATGGTGGGAAATTGGAAATTGAAGGTAATGATGCGGTATCGGCTTTTAACAATGCTGGAATTGGTAGGGGAGCACTAAAAGCAATAGATTTTTATGCTGAAGAAGAAGATGCAAAAAAATATGAGTGGAATCCGAAAACAAAAAACTGGGATAATACGGAATTAAATAAAATTATCGAAATAAATGGAGAGTAAACATGAAAACAAAAATTGAAATTAACTGTTGTATATGCGTAACAAAGCACGAAACCGAAATTGATTTACCGGACGGCTGGAAAATTCAATATGATTCAATTGACGTAGATAAGGGCTTTTGTCCAAAGCATTCAAAAATATATGATTTTGTAGATTCTCAATGTCCGGGATGTGTTGAAGGCTGGAAGGACTGCTCTTTCTGGCATAAATTTGCTTATAATAAGCACGATTTAACGAAACGGGATTTTCAAATTATTGAGAGTGGATTTTGTCCAGTTAGAACTAATGGAACTCTTGTTTTTTCTGAAAAAGGTAAGGAGAATATTGATTTAAGCGAAAAAGCAACGAACGAAGCTGGTAAATGTTTAGCTGATGCAATTCGTGAATATTGGGATAGATACCCACTCGAAAATATTATAATTTTTAATTATGTCAAAATGGATGGAGAGTAAACATGGAAATTAAAAAGTTTGAATATCGCCGTTTTCATCAAGATGATCTAAAATTAGCAATTTTATTTGCAGAGGAGTCTTTGATAAAAAAGAAAACAGAAATAAAAATACAAAAACAAAAAATAAGATTATTAAAACAACTTTGCAAATTTAAATCAAAACTTGAGGTTTGCGATGACCGGGATTTTCAGGAAAGGGGAAGTTGCTTATTGCAGAAAGTAAATAATATTTCAAAACAATTAGATGAATTAGAGAATGAAACATCCCGTTAAAATAAAATTTAAATATGGCAATCGGGTTCTTTTATTGGTTATTGATTTTTTAATTACAGTCAATAAAAGAGAAAACGATAGGAATGTTTTCACACTAAAAGAGCTAATATTTTATACGTCATTGAATTCGGGCGGTGAATATCTAAGGGAATGTAGAACTAAAGGCTTAATAAAATATAACGTGCCACTTAGAAAAAAAGGAAAATACATCCTTAAATCCGATATATTCGACCTTGAAAGAGCAAAGAATATAATCAACGATGGCAAGTACTATGTTGAAGTTAAAGAACCTTTATTTGAAGAAGTTGAACAATTGGAGTTAATAGCAATTTAAAATAATTTATTTAACAACGGAGGAAACATGAAAGCAACAGATTTAATAATTATGAAGGAAATAATTAACACAAGCAATAATTGGTTGCCTGATCAACGCAAAAGCGTATTAACCCGAATCGACCAAATTCTTGAAACCGATCAACAGATTAAGGTTAACATAGAAGGTCAAAACGAAAATATTAAGTCTTTAGGAATGGAAATTCTTATTATTAGCGGTGAATCTGCTAACCTGCCTTTAGACTTCAGCGCTGGAATAATGAACCAATTAAAACCCGTAGAACCCGATCCGGTAAAAGACAAACCACTGAAATTATTAATTAAAAAAGAGGAAATACCAGACAATCAGGGAAAGGAATGGATAATATCAAATATTATGTCATACCAAAACATTCCACCGGATTCAAAAGACTATAAAAAACTATACGATGAATTGATTGTAAAATCACATTCGGAATTAAAAACGATGCTGGAAATAACTGCAAAAGGTCAAAAAGAAGAAAAAAATCTTGATTCTAAAATTGCCGGCGATAAATTCAAATCAAAAAAATTCAGGGGTTCAAAATTCAAAGACAACTTAATTCAGGAATATTCTAAATTATTAAAAGAACTCCCGGAGAATTTACAAAAAACATATTCACGTTCTGACGGTGAAATATTGAGCCTAAACATACCTCAAATCCAGGATTTAATAGCAGAAATGACGGTAAAATTAAACAAATTAACAAAGATGAAATAATTTATTCTTAATGGAATTAAAGAATGAGTGAAAACGGCTGGATCAAGTTACACCGGAAAATATTGAGAAGTGAATCTTTAAAAAAATTTACTCGAATTGAAAAATTTAATTTTTTGGAGTTACTCATGAACGCAAATTACGAAGATGAAACTATAATTATTGCAGGTGAAAACGTTATTATCCCCCGAGGCGGATCCCTGTTAGACATAAAGCAACTATCAAAGGACATGGAAATTGAATATAGAAAAATTTGTTCTTTTCTTGAAAAACTCGAAAAAAACGGCATTATTGAAAAGAAAAATGTCAAACATCGCTGCTTAATTATTTTCTTGAATTACGAAAAATATCAGGGTAATACTTTGGAAATACTTTCGGAAAACTTTGGTAATACTTCGGGAAAAGTTTCTCATATTTCTCAAGGAGTTACAGGGAATAGTACAAATACTTTCCAAGAACTTTCCAAGAACTTTCCAAGAACTTTCCAAGAAGTCGACCCTACTCTATATAAAAGAAATAAAGAAATTAATAATATAAGAAAAGAAGTAGTTGAATCTTGCGATTCAACGCCTCCTGAAAATCCAAATTCTTTAATTTTAGAAAAACCTAAAACAAAGAAGCTGGCATATAAGCCTGAAAAATACTCCGAGGACTCAAAGCCTATGGAATTTGCAAGAATGATGCTAAAAGATTTAAAAGCCCTTTTACCTGACGATAAAAGCCTTGATAAAACAAACATTCAAAAATGGGCTGCCGATTTTGATAAATTAAACCGGATAGATGAAAAAGAATGGAGCGAAATTGAAAAGGTCTGGAAGTGGGCTAACCAGGATTCTTTTTGGCAGAGTAATATCGAGAGTCCCGGTACATTAAGAAAAAAATATAGAAAATTATATTTACAAATGCAAAAGGATAATAATTATGGAAGCGGTACAAAGAATAAGTTTAAATCAGATGAACAGCGTAATGCAGAGATACAACAAACCGAACGATTTAGCTACCTCAAAAAAGATTTACAGCCTGCGGGATAACGAATATAAATCTTTTTTAGCTGAATGTTGTGAAGAGTTAAGAATTGGTTTGCAAAAAGAGCAGGATGTTGAACAGGTGAAAAGATTAATTGCCTTTATGGAAGAAGAGGGCTGGAGTACGGAAAGGGCTGTAAGCCAAATTAAGATAGCGTTAAGGAATAAAGGAGCCTCAAAAGATACGGTTTTTTATAATCAAACATGGACTTATCAAACCATTTTAAATGCAATAGATACCCCGATAAAAAAAGAAATGCCGAAACCCGAATTTGTTGTTTTTTATAACAAGATTGAAAAAAGGGTTTGTTTCTGGGATTTAACCTACTCAGGAAAATGTCCACTTTCCAATATTCCCTTTTTAGATTACATGAATAATCTTGATAAACGAAAAGAATATGACGAATATTTAGGCGTTCCCGCTCCTGAAAAAGAATTAAAATTATTATCCGAAAAAGCAAAAGAACCGATTTCTCTTGAGGATCATTTGAAAAAATACAGTATTTATGAATATTCGAAAGTTGATCCGGTTATTGCTGATGACAAATTATTTGAAAAGCGTGAAATAAACAAAAAAACGTTTGTATTTATGAAAAAATACTCCGAAATCGAATTAAATAACATTTTACAAGAATTCAAAAGCGAAATTCTTTCATAAATGCGATTTAAGGAACGTTTAGTGAAAGTTGATAGAAATATACTAACGAAGCAAAAATACATTAACGTACCCCTATAGAAAATTAATTTCAGGGGGTTTTAGAATAAAACAGAAATGAGAAAACAAGGATTTTAAAAATGTTTAAATGGACTGATTTCATACGTGAAGGGTATATTACAGAAAAATGGATTTGTTATAAGGAAGCAGATTTTTTAAAAGCGGTATGGTGCAAACGTAAAAACCGAACTATAAAACCGGAAATAATAAAAGGCTACAATCAATCCTTTTTAACAAGAAAATTAATTAAATGTAATAATATAACTAAATCACATGAATAGAGGTGAAAAATGGAACAAGAAGAAATAACAAAAGAATGTGATATACTGGAAAACAAAATACAGAATAAAGTGTATGATATGTTACCCAGCAATTGTACACAAAAAACTATATTCTATCTTGAATTAGTTCTTGATTTATTGGAAAAAATAAAAGAGTAATTATAACAAAAATAAAGAGGTGAAAAATGATAACAAAAAATGAGACAAAGATTTTTTCATTGAGATATAAAGATATATACCTAATAATTCATACTGAGAATAATGAGGTAAATTTAGAAATTAAATGTGATAGGGACAATACGGCAAATAGGGGTATATCTATATCACAAGAGGATTTCCTTACTGCCGCCGATATAGTCAAAGAGGTAAAAAATGGATAAACTAAAAGAAGAAATAAAAGGCATAATAAAAAAACATTATAATTCATCACAACAATATTTTGAAATAGTACACAAAGAACTTGACGACCTTCTCTCCCACTACGCCATATCCGATAAGTCGCATATGGCAAGTTATACAATTCTTTGTAAAAATGGTGGAGAAATTGTTTATACACAGAAAGATACCATATCCGAGAAAGTGGAAGGTAAGGAAAGTGGGTTGAGTAAGAGTAAGATATTAGAAATAGAAAAGTGCAGTGAGTGTGAAAAAGCGGGTTGGTCTTGTGAAGTTAGGGATTTTTCCGATTGCCCTCTCCCGGACACAGATAAATTCATAGAAGGGATATTGAGGGAGTACGTACAATTCTGTAAACTGCACAGAGATACGTATTACAAACAAGGATTGAGTGAGAATAACTTGATTAATGATTTTATTGAGTCAAGAGGTAATTTATGACAAAACAAGAATTAAAGTGTAAAATAGAAGATTATATTGAACAGGAAATGGAAGCTGGTCAAGACGATATATGGGAAATATCGTGTAGAATAGTTGACAATGTACTTATGGAGTACGATGAGGAGATATTGAGGGAGTTTGTGAAGCATGTAGATAAAAAAGATGCGGACGATGATCCGTGGTCATATACAACGGAAGAATTAATTAACGATTTTATTAAATCAAGAGGTGAACAATGAAAAAAATTAGACATAGTTTAAGAAGCAACTATTTTTGTAAAGACGAATCATGCGCTCACGATAGTTGCGATTGTTTCTGGCAAAAGAGTGGAGGGTATGCCCCTAAATTAATAGTTAAGTCGAAAGATTTAAAAAGTGTAACAGTTAAATGCAGTGGTTATAGAAAAAGGAGTAGCAATGAATCTAAGTGAAGAAATAACTAAGTATTATGATGATATGAACTGGGAAAAATCAGAGTTACATATCAAGTGGGTTAAGGGAGTCCAAGACCTTGAAACCCAGTTAGAGGAAAAAGAGAAAGAAATTCTTAAATGGAAAGACTATCAGATAAGGTCTATGCAAAATACAGAAAATATATTAACAGAGAACCATCAACTCACAAAAGAAAATGGCGAGTTAAAGGATAAACTTGCCGGTATTACCCTTCAAGCAAGTACGTTGTCAGAAGGTATGAATAAGGTGATAGAAGAGAATAAGGAGCTAAGGGAAAGTCTTAAAAAGTCTTATGATACAAAAGAACGAGAGAAAGAAGAAATAGCTAATTTCTATAGAAAAAAGAATGACAAGAGAAGTAACAAAGAAAACGGATACAGACCTTGCAGATTTAGTAAAGAGTATTTAAGGTAATTAACCAGGCACGTATGGCGGAATTGGTAGACGCAGTCATGAGGAGGAAATGTCTTGACCCCTCGCAAGAGCAAAGTCAAGTGACGGGATGATAGAAACTCGGTGAAACCCCGAAAAAATAAATGAAAGAGGACAGGGTGAGAATACCTGTAAGAACTAAACTATCATTAAAAATAAGAATCCTGTGCAGGTATCAAATCCTGCTACGTGCCTGATATTTAAGAGGAAATATGAAAATAATATTACTTAAAAATCCGGGGAAACTTTTTGAATACACCTTTAGAAGTGAAGGTGTAAAGTGTGGTGATTTTTATGAGTGTATCGTTGGTTTTAATTCCTATATTAACAAAAAATTTCGGAATAAATATTTACCACACTACAAATATATTCAAGGGCGAATCTGTGTTGGTTGTGGATATAAAGAAGGTTCAAAAATATTAATAAAGACCTTCGTAAGCGATACCTTGCGAATAGTGGGTGAGTATGTTCTAACTAAAAGAGATGTGGCAATATTAGATAAGAGATGGGAGTGCGAATTTTTAAACCATCCCTTTTTATTTTTGAGGGGTGAAGATGTTGTAATAAGTGAGTATAAACATGAATAAAGATAAAATAAATACTATTTGTAAATACTGTAAATATCTGTCCATGTGTAATGAATTTAATCATTTGCTGAAACAAGAGTACATGGTAAATTTTAGTACTATACCTTGTTTCTGTCCAAAACACTATAAATCACCGCTGCCTTATCAGGCGTGGGAAAAGTATCAATAAATAATAATTAACAATAACAAGGAGTGAATATGCCAGACGACTTCTTTAAAACCGACGAACCTACTAACTTAGAATGTTGTAACTATTGTAAATATGCTATAAGTACAAAAAGATATAACACGGAATTTGTAATTGGTTTCCGTTGTGAAAAGTTAAATAAAGATATTAAGGATATTATGACCATCCTTAAAGATTGTCCACTAAATAACAAGGAGAAAGAAGATGCTTAAGGAAATTAAAGAAAATATTTGTCTAAGTATTGATGAAACAGATGAATTTAGTGTTGGTATAGAGGCGTATGAGGAATATGTTGAAATAATTAAATGCGACCAAGAGATTACTTTAAATGAATATGAGTTTAGAGAACTTCTCTCCCTTGCCCCTAAGATACTTGACAAAGAAACAATAACCAATATAATCCAGAGCTGGGGTTATCAGTACATTGATGATATAGATAATATTTAGGAGAGAATGATGACAAGTAAAAAGCATATACCTTTTAAACTGATCAAAGAGGATAGAATAATTCAGCCCCAGATCAAAAGAGTATCTATGGAAGAATTTTTTGGTGACTTATTGGAAGATAAACCTAAGGGTTTTTCAATATCTAATATACCAACGGTAGTATATACTGGACGTAAATATAAGATGGAAATAATTATAGGAGAAAAAGGTGCAAAAGATAAAGTATGAATTCATTAATTCAGAAAACAAAGATAGTCTTGTTAAATCACTTTGTATAACCTTTTGCCCAAACGGAATATTAAATATGGTTAACTCAAAAGGGTGTCATGAATGTGAATATTTTGTTGATTTTGACAAAATAAAAAAAGAAGTTTATTGTAACTATAAAGAGGTGAAAGATGGAAATTGAAAGACAAATTAATAAAGTATTAGCAGGTATAAGAGCAATGAATCATAAGCCCGATGCACTATTGTTTATCGATAGTACGGATCAAACTTATGATGAAGACTATCTATCTGATATACCTGTATTCCATACAGAGTATATTCATACTGATAATGAAACAGAGTCCAGTTTTATACCTATATGGAAACACGAATATGAGGGGATGTGGGCTGACATAATTAAATTTTATCGTACATTTGAGGAGGAAGAGTGATGGAAATTAAAGATATTGATAAGCGATTAGCGGAAATTGAAAAAATGCGTGATAATCTCTATTCAGAGATAATAGAACTTAAAGCAGAAAGAGTTCGTGAAAATATACGTGTTTTACGTAAAACCGGGTATGGTACGTGTGATAATAATTACTATCACATAGAACCCGAGAAAGATATATTACATAACCTTAATTTTTACGGTAACTTCTATTCAGTAGACAACAATGTGTATGGGTATCATGAAGATGAGGAACTCTATGAATATACTGATTTTGAGCGTTTTGTTATTACTTCTATAACAAAAGAACAATTTTTGATTGCCTTAGATAAACAATGTAATTATTTAAAAAGGGAGTATGGTAATGGAAATTAAGATTAAGTATTACTGGGAAGATTATAAAAATGTAGATGGAAACATAATATCGGAAATAAGAACAATTCCACAGATTGAGGACAGAAACACCTCCGATTCTCTACAAGTTGCGATTGACAGCAATAAAATTCTTGCCCGCTGCCTTGGTACCGGATTAAAGGATAAGAACGGTAATGAGATATTTGAAGGGGATATAGTTAAAATAATATATGAAGGGATTGAACAAATTGGTGTTATTAAATGTGAAACAAAACTATATTCAGGATTTGCGGTACAAATTGAAGGCAATAACCATATATTTAATTATACATCTACGCCATGTTTTGAAATCATAGGTAACTCAGTACAGAATCCCGAACTATTAACAAAGGAGTAGTATGAACTTAAGAACGTTAAAAATAGGTGATAAAATAAGGTGTAAAGATACAGGAGAAATTTTTGAATGTACAGGACACGATAATACCCTTAGCCCGGACAAGGGGAATGACCCTTATTTTGTCGATAAAGATGGTAATGAAAAAGCATTTCTTCTTCATATAACAAATGTTTGGGAAAAGATATGACAAAGAAAATCCGTGATATTGTTTATGCTAAATTTGATGGTCATTGTGCTTATTGTGGTTGTGTGCTGGAAAAGGGATGGCAGGTGGATCATATTATACCAAAAGTTGACGGTGGAAAAGATGATCTAAATAACTTACATCCTTCATGTCCTAAATGTAATGGATTTAAAAAATATACAAGTCTTAATTATTTTAAGGACAGAATGATTAATCTTTTACAAACATTAAAGAAACATCCCGACTATAAGGCAGCATTAAGATTCAGTATGATTGAAGTAAAAGAAAGAGGGTGGGATGGAAAGTTTTATTTTGAAAAAATAACAAATAAGGAGTAAAGAGAATGAAAGACATAAATTTAGGTAGTATTAAATTAAAAACACATCTTGATGGTGAAAGTCTTTTTATCGGAAAAATTAAAATCGGCAGTTATTTTTACGATGGATGTAGACCGAAAGACGATCCGAACGAATACAAAGTTGTTTCTGAATTCAATGATTACTGTGGTCACTTTAAAACACCCAAAGAGTGTGAAAAGATACTTATTGAATTAGCGCATTTATATGTTAATAAATTAAAAGGAGTAAAATGAACGACATATCAAAAACAATCGGTTGGGCTGAAAAGTCCTGGAATCCTTTCGTTGGATGTAAAAATAATTGTTATTACTGCTATGCTAAAGAAATGAATAAGCGGTTTAAATTTATAAAAGATTGGAATGAACCTCAATTCTTTCCGGAACGGTTAGATGAACCATGCAAATTAAAAAAGCCCTCGGTTATTTTCGTTGGTTCAATGTGTGATCTTTGGTATGCAAATGATAAAATCTTATTTTTGATATTAAGCATATGCAAAACAAACCCCCAACACACCTTTTTATTTTTAACTAAGAATCCGGAACTTTATAACAAACACCCGCTTTTTAACAGTTTAAAAAATGTATGGCTGGGAGTAACAGCAACAAATAATAAAGATATAGGAAAAGCATATATCTTGCGTCATATTTTCGGGGATATGATCAATGAGCGTCAAAGAAGATTTATTTCAATCGAACCGATTTTGGATAAAGTGGATATCTCGGTTTATGATATACATACAAAAATAATCGTTGGTGCAATGACTGGTAAAAATCCGGTTATCCCAAAAGTTGAATGGATAGAAAATATTTATAATCAGGCAAAAGATATTTTCTGGAAAAGCAATATCAGGAAATATTTACCTGATTACATTAAACAGAATATCAAAGAAAAAATTAACTGGAATTGAATAAGGAATCTAACATGAAAAAACTAATTGTATTATTATTTATTTGTGGGATTTGTTACGCGCAATATTCGCATACAATTTCAAGAGATTCCATTTATAAATTTATAGCGATGCCAAATAGGACCGTAAAGTTTGACACGTCTTTTCACCCCAGCACGGGGGCGGTTTGGAACTACCGGCAAATTAAAAGCGACAATGAATGGGTTGGAAAATTGGAAATATGGAACGGTATAATCGGAATTAAGGTTGATACTTTGATAGAATCTCACCTCACGATTTACGGGGATAATACATGTAAGCACCTTTATGATACAACTTATAATTATTATCTCGATTGTGTTGTAGATGGTCAAAAGAAAAAATTTAAATTGTATGAGGTGAAATGAAAACTTCATATTTACATCACAAAAAATACCCGGAATTAAAAATCCCTCGACCGGAAACCGTTGTAATATTTGACGGATTAAGGAAAAGATTTAGGAAAATCGATAAGAAAGTTATAGACGGGTTTAACAAGACATACCCGGATAAACGCTACGAATATTTACCAGAGATTGCTTTTAATAATTTAAGTTTAAGCGAAAAATATGAATGGTATGGAGTAGGGCAATGAAAACTAAAACCAAAGATTACTCCGAAAATGAAATCGCTTTACACAACTTTAAAAAAATATTAAGGGCTGCGGTCAAGGAGTATATCAAGAAAAAGAAAACAAGCAGTTATGCAAGAAAAAATCATTTAACGTGAGGTGAAAATGAACAGTTTTGATTTTGCAAAATTAACAGACGAAGAAATTGTAAATAACAAAATTCAGATTTTCGAAACTCTTCAATTTCATGAAAGGGAATTGAAATCGTGGCAGAGAGGATTTATTCATAAATCAGATATTACTTTTATTAGTGCCTCGATTGATTTTACTCCATTTGGTGTACAATCCGAAAATTATTTTCTTATTCCGGGAGGCTTTGATAGAATTGCAAATGATTTAAAATCAGAAATATGCAAGGGTATTACAAAAGAAGATTTGCATATAAAAAATCTTTCTATGTTGTTGCATAGACCCGTATTTGAGGTTTATTTGGGAATTTATAGAAAGCGGGGGGTATAAAAATGACAAAAGAAAATTATTTGTAAAAAATAAATATTTTAAAAACAATTAAGGAAAGTAAAATGATGATAAAAGACTATTTAGAAATTATGACTGAATCCGCTATGAAATATAGACTGGACGCTCAAGGGTCAATAAAACGGAATTCTCATCTAACCAACGTTATCCCCCTTTTTTATATTGACCAAGAAGATGTGGATGCCGTACTTGTTGACTTCATAAATTATATTGCTTATACCCGTGGCGTTGATTACGAATTATGCACAAAAGACTTAAGTAAGGAATCGAATAAAGAACCAAATAAGGAAAACAATCATGACTGAACAAGAACAAAAAGAATTATTAAAAGAATTTACAAATTATAACAACTCTGACCATGAATTATATAATGAAAATATAATTAACGGATTTCTTCAACATCGTAAAAATCGGGTAACAAGAAATGTGATTCAGGAAATTATTTATAATTGCAATTACGCCATCCAAAAAAATTCCGTGCAACATTTTAATTCAATAGTAAACATACACACAGAGTTCCTTATAGAATACCTTAACAAAGAATTCAACTTAAACATACCGGAGAAATAAAATGAAAATGCCAAATAATATGATTATCAAGTTTGTCAAATGGATGATGGAAAGTTACTCTTGGAATGGCAAATATTGGTCTAAAATAGTTCCCGATGATGAAATATATAAAACCAAAGAATTGCTTGAAATATTTATACAAAAAAATATCACAGAGACAAGATACGAAGTGGATGGTTATTATTGTATTACACCATGTCCACACGGCAAATCATGTAAAGTCAATACCAGCGATTGCCACCGATGCGAAAACTTCGTTGATATTAGCAAAGAAAATCAAGTTGTTTATTGCAATATTATTAAGAAACCATAAAACAAATTAAAGGAAAATAACCATGAAACAATTTATTTTATTCAGTAAAAAAGACGTAAAAAGACGGGTAACGTTAGTCGTTATTTATCATTTTGACACACAAGAATTATACTATTTCCACTCGACATGTAGCGAAAAAGATACTTTCTGCAAAAAGACGGGGATTGAAAAGGCAAAAGAAAATCTTAGATATCATTCTATTGATATTAATTCCGAACCCGATAAGCCATACCTGGAATCCTTATTGAAAAAGATTGAGGAAAAGGAAATTCAAAAATATAAAGAATGGCATAGAAGATGGCTAAAGTGGAACATAGCCAGAATGAACGGCGAGGTATCAAAAATTCAGAAAAAACAAAGTAAACTTATTGAAATTTATAACAATCTTAATTCCAACGTTCCCGTATTAGATGATCCGTTGTTGCTTGCTATTTCAGAAAAAACCAGAGAGGCAAATCAATGAGAGGCTATTTCGGAATAGGAATTGAGAACACAAAAACCACCCTAAATATTGGCACGCTCTGGAGAAGCGCTCAAATATTTGGGGCTTCGTTTATATTTACAATAGGGAGAAGATACAAAAAGCAAGCCTCAGATACAATGAAAACCCCTCGGCATATCCCGCTTTATACCTACGAAAATATAAACGATTTTTATATTAATATGCCTTTTGGATGTAAGTTGATAGGGGTTGAACTTACGGAAAAATCAAAACCGATAAAAGACTTTATGCATCCGGAAAGAGCAATTTATTTATTAGGCGCCGAGGATAACGGACTGACAAAAGTGGCAATAGAAAAATGCCATGAAATAATTCAAATTCCTGGAAATTATTGTTTAAACGTTGCCGTTGCCGGTTCGATAGTCTTATATGATAGGATTATTAAACAGGAATTAAAGAGTAAAATTACAAGCAATTCGGCATAGTTTTATTTTTTAAAAGACTTGATTTTTGCCTAAATTATTAGTAATTTATAATAAAAGGAGAGATATGAAAACCTTTATTTTAATACACATTTTATTTATTTCCTTATCACTTTCTCAAACCATTGAAAGTGTTTTCCCTACAAAAATATCCGGCGGTACCGGTGAGTTAATTACGATAAAAGGCAAAAATTTTGGCAATGAAAACACCGGGCAGATTTATTTTTACTCCTACACGGATAACGGTTATGATTATTACCACGTTTTAGATACGCTAAATTTTTGGTATTACGGCGAAACTTGGAATGATACCTTAATCATAACCGAACTCCCTTCTTTTGCAAACTCAGGCTATGTGTTTGTAAAAAACAAGAAAGAATCAAATCGAATAAATTACAGAGTCAACTTTAAATATTTAGGATCTAAATGGAATCATAATTGCCAATTTGTTTTTTATGATAATTGCCCGAACGGGAAAAGATATTTTAACGACCTTGTAAATATAAAAGATTGGAACTCCGATAAATTTTCTTATTCATTTATTCAAGGTGAAACCACGTTAAAACAAAACGGGATAAATGAAATCGGCTGGTCTAAAATAATGTATAATCATTGCCTTGCAATAACAAAAACCTACACAGATAACGGAATAAACGAATGCGATATAATTCTAAATTCGGATATTGACTGGAATTATATTGACTTTAAAATTGTAATGCTGCATGAATTAGGTCATGGTTTGGGATTAGATGACCTTGAAAGTAATTACGATAAGTTTAAGGTAATGTATGCTAACTACACCGATAGCAATGCCAGATATTTGAGTATATCCGATATTGAAGGTTATAACTGGATATACAAAGCAAGTTTAACTAATGTAAAACAAAAAAGAGAGGAAAAAATGGATTTTACTTTAAAGAATTTTCCGAACCCATTTAATTTAAGTACTCGGATATTTTGCAATATACCGAAAAACGGAAATCTTGAAATTGTAATATATAATTCTCTGGGGCAGGAAACAAAAACCATAAATGCAAACGTAAAAAGCGGAATTTTTTATGATGACTTTAAAGCCGAAAGTTCCGGAGTTTATTTTGCCGTATTATTTTTTAATAATAAACTGGTTAATTCATTAAAAATGATAGCGATAAAGTGAAAAGAATACCAAGAAAATTAAAGAAAAGATATAGGAATAATATTCTTAAAAAGATGAATAGTATTATACGCTGTTATGTTATTCAAAAGGGCAAAGAAAAAGAAAACGAACGCTTTGTTCTTAAAATAAAAAATGACGATTTAATTGAATACGGGAAAAAATTTGACAACAAAGTGAGGAAATGTGGAAATTATAGATGCGAAATTACTTTATAAATTAATATTTGAAAATAGGATTGAACACTATTTAAATTCTAAAAAGATTTTTTTATTTGTAAATCCTGATTATTTAAAGGTTATGGAAAATCAGGGAATATTTGTAGGTTACCCAAAACCGGATTTTAATTTTGAATCTCTGGGGGAGTATGTCGAACTTCCCGATGATAGGCATATGGTTATTAACCCTGATAGAAATTGTAAAGAGGTTGAATATATTTGGATTGGAGTAATTAAAACCAACTTAATCAACGATTATTTTTTATTTGATTCCAGTTATATTTCATTAGATTTAAGGCGTGAAATTGATGATAATTTTCGGGAATCGCTTGAGGTTATTTTGACAAAACTTAAAGAAAAAGAACCGGAATTATTTATTAAAATTGTTAAAGAATTAAAATTAAAGTGAGGGAACATGACTATAGAAGAAATTAAAGCAAATCTTGAAAAAATGAAAAGTCTTGGCATTAATACCGATATTCTGGAATGCCAACTAAAATCGGCAATATCCGCAAAGGCAATAAACACAATCTTAGAACTTACCAATAAGCACTTGGTTTTAATTGATTCAGATATTGAGGATTTGAGGGAAGAAATTAAAAAACTCAAAGAAAAAAAATATTTTAATTTATGGGAATTCTTAAAAATAAAGTGAGGTGAAAAATGATTGAACCCTATACAGAGGGATGGATGCTTCCGTGTGAGGCTATAAACATAGGAAACTACGGAATCTTACCCGAATTTCTGAAAAACGAACCTCAATCCGGGTTTTCAATAATGGCAGAATCTTATCCTACTGAAAATGGAACGTTAGAAAGTGGCATGAATGTTTTAAGCGAAATAATAGCAACTACAGCAACATCGCTTTTGGATGGATTTAACAACATGCTTGTAAAAAACAAAATAAAGAAAGCCCGGCAAAGAATGAATGCTTGCCGTGTTTATCAAAAATTAAAGAGGTGAAAAATGAACAAAGAACGCATCGAAATAATTGACTCAATTATTTGTCATTATAGGAGTTTAAAAACATTTTTAGAATATAATGAATTGCACCATACTTGTGATTATGTACTTTCTTGTTATTTAAATAATAGCCTTAAAGAAGTCGGAGAAAGAATAGAGGAATTTAAAAACTGGAATAAAGAGGTGAAAAAATGAATTTTATAACATTGCAGGATATTGAAAACGGTTTTGGTGTCAGAGTTGAACACGTTGATATTGAAGAACACATGAAAAGAACTGCCGAAGATTTGGGATTCTGTATTCCATCCGAATCTCTGAATGAACGCTGGTCGTATTTATCAAAAATTAAAGAGGTGAAATAATGAAAAATATACTTAAAAAACCATTTAAAGATTTATTTCGAGAAATAATGGATTCTGTTAATAAAGTACAGGAATTTGGAGGACACGAAAAAATGGAAGATTCTATTCACATACGGGAAAAAGATGGATATATTTATCGAATTTATTACAACATTGAAATTAGTAAATATAAATTAAAGAGGTAAAAGAATGAAATCTAAATTTTGTCAAACCATTTTAACGTCATTACTTTATTTAATATCTGGAATAATAATAGGATATTACATAATTAAACCTGAACCTGAATATATCACAATAACAGATTATAAAGCCCCCGAGTACGTCCATCCGTATGATAAATACAACGGATTATGCATACCCGTAATTAAAGATTCGGCTAATACGATGAATCTTATATCCCGATTTGTTGTGAATGCACACAAAACAGGCGAGCCGTTAATTATAATTATAGGTGAAATTGAGAGAGGAAAGGTAAAATGAAAAATCTTAAAAACCCTGGCTATAATTCGATAAAGCGCAAAAAGGAAAAACAAGAAGAAAAAGAGATTGCAGAAATGAAAAAGGACTTTCCGGAAATGTTCAAACCAAGATCAAGTAAAGAGCAGTTTAAAGAACTTATTGAATTATTAAAAAGAAGGTAATAAAGTACCAAAATAAGAAAATTATATTATATTAAATAATCGGAGGTTTAAATGTTAGTTACTCAAACATTTCTATTCAAAGATATAGAACAAGAAGTAATTAAGGAACAAAAAAGAATCGAAAAAATCGGGAATAAAAAAGAAATGAATTTATTTAAGAAAATACTTAAGTGTTTGGGACCTGATAAAAACATATTAAATGATTTGAAATCCGAAAATAAAGTATTGAATAATGAACTAACTAAGGTTAGGGGCAAGGTTGTTGATCTGGAAATTGAAATGAAAGAATTAAGGGATATTAATGATAACAATATTTACCATATATCTGAAATTACAAAAGACCAGGAAAGAATAAAAAATTTATTAAAATTAAAAGAGGGAATATTATGACTGAACAAGAACAAAAAGAATTATTAAGCGAGTATTCGGAATACTGTCACAAAAATCAACTCAATAACAGAGTACCAAAAAACATTGATGAGTTTCTTCAATACCGTAAAAATAAAGAAATAAGGGAAAAATTAAAATTTATTTTAGTAAATTCCGCAAGAGTCATGTATATGGATGGAAACACCCTTGTTTTTAATGCCAACAATGCCGTAGCGATCAACGCCACAAACAAAATACTTAATAATCTTATTTCTTTCTTAAACAAAGAATTTAACTTAAACATACCGGAGAAATAATTATGGATTTAAAAGAAATAGGGTTTTATACTTTGTCGGATGAACGGGCTTTCAACACCTCGGAAACCTCACAAATGAAACGCTGTGAAATGATAATAACGGAATATTGCAATTTTAAATGCCCTTATTGCAGGGGCTTAAAATCGGAAATTTATGGAAGTAGAAAAATCAAAGAACTTTCATTTGAAGAAATAAAGCAAAATATTGATTTGTGGTGTCTAAATATTCCTTTAGAAAATATACGTTTTTCCGGTGGCGAACCAACGCTGCATAAAAATATCATTGAAATTGTTTCATATGCAAAATTCAAAGGAATCAAAAGAATTGCCATTTCAACAAATGGTTCAAATAAAATTGAATTATATAGTAAATTAATTGACGCCGGCTGCAATGATTTTTCAATTTCTTTGGATGCTTGCTGCGCCGAAGACGGCGATAAAATGGCGGGCAATATAAGGGGTTCGTGGAAAAGGGTTATTGGGAATATAAGATCAATTTCAAAACTTACTTATACGACGGTTGGAATTGTTTTGACTCCGGAAAACATTAAAAAAACATTAAATACTATCCGGCTTGCACATAGTCTTAGAGTTGCCGATATTCGTATAATTTCTGCAGCGCAATGGAATAAACCTATACCTGGATTAAATGAACTTGAATCCGAAATAAAAGAGGCGCATCCAATTTTAAAATATAGAATAAAACACTTCTCGGAAGGTAAAAATGTAAGGGGAATGATTGAATCAGATTCGGGAAAATGTGCATTAGTTTTAGATGATTCCGTAATTGCTGGGGATTATCATTTTCCTTGTGTAATTTATATGCGGGAAAAAGGCGAACCGATAGGCAGAGTTTCAAAGAACATGAGAAGCGAACGCATTAAATGGTTTAAAGTACATAATTGTTATCAAGATAATATTTGCCGTGAAAATTGCCTTGACGTTTGTATTGATTATAACAATAAGTATAGGGAATGCCATGTTTAAATTTATTAAAGAATTCAGAGAACTCAGGCGTTTGGCTTATTATGATTCATTAACCGGGTTATTGAATAGGAACTGGCTTTATAAAAACATTGGAAATATTAAGGCAAAATATATTTATTTTATTGACATAAATAATTTACATGAAATAAACAAACAGGGACATATATTTGGGGATAAATATATAAAAGACTCTATTGCAACAATTAATCATAATGGGATACTTGTTAGATATGGCGGAGACGAATTTATTTTATTTTCTGATTATGAAAACGAGGTTATTGCAAATCAGATTTTTACTGTTGGATGTTCTGTGTTTATTTCGTCAATTGAAAATTCAATAAAAATTGCCGATTTAAATATGATTCGGAATAAGAATCTTAATAGGGTAAAATGAAATATAAAATAAAATCTAAATTCTGGATAAACGGGAGGGAATATAATTTCGATGGAGAAAGGGAAAATTTAAACATCAGAATAAAGGATATGATATTGATAAATAAACACGAAAAAGACAAAGGATATTCAGGAAAAGGCATTTATGAAAAGATTGAATCTGAAATGAAAGAGGAACTTGATTTAAAAATAGATAGTGAAAGAATAAGAAAAATCGTTAATGGGTATATTTAAAGAATGTCCGAAAAACGGACGCTAATTATATGATTTATAACATATATTGCTTTTAGAAAAAACTAAAAAGGCGGTATATGTGGAGTAAACATTATGTAATACAGGCTTTAATCGTTGTTTTTATATTATTAGTTATCTCAATATTCGTCAAAAGCGAAATTATTGGAATAACTTTTTTTGTTTTAGCCTTCACGTCCTTCGATGTTTTCGGTTATGGCTTAGTATTCGATTTACACCCGGAAAACAAACCTACAAACGATCCTTCTAAAAAATACCTTTTAGTATGTTACAGAGTCCTACAAAACATGTTCTTTTTATCGCTCCTGGGCTTGCTGTATTGTTTTTATTACTATCCTGATATAATTACCGGGAAAATCGCATGGTACGAATGTTGGGCTGTTTACGGCTGTTTGGTGGCATGGTGGATGACCTTTTGCGATTACCTTTATTATATCCTATTAAATTCAAAAACTCCGGAAGAACAAGAATTCATAAATGAAATGAAACTACTTGCTACCACTCAGGGTAAAACTCTTGACCAAGTTTTAGAATCAATTAAAAACATAACAGATAAAAACGAAATTGCATATGATAGTATTGCATATAAAACAACCCATAAAACCATTTTTTATTATCTGTTTTTTAAGGGTTCATGTAAAGGTGTAGAAGATTTTTACTGGCTTAAAGGCTGGTCAATTTTCCTGATTTATAAACTATTCGGCTGGAAAATCTCCCGGACATCGTTTATTATTTTCGCTTACCTGGGATTAATATTGGCGGTGGGGGTGTGTGTATGCCTTTAGAAATCAAAATAAAAACCATCGGTGAACTAAGGAAACTCATTAAGGATTTACCGGACAAAATGACCGTGAGTAAATGGAGTTTTGACGGTGAAAACCGGGCAGATTTAAAACTGTATGCAATAAAGGAAGAAAATAATTTAGCATTTGCTGGGGGTGGAAAAATAAAATAGTATGCTAAAAAAAAACAAGAAAATAGACTGGGTAAAAGAACAAAAAAAATTCAATAAAGAGAATCTGAAAAAACCCCTAACGATTAAAGAATATTGCAGTAAACATGGGCTTAATTATCAAACCGGAAGGTTAAATATTAAATCAACAAAGGCTAAACAAATAGTCAACAAATTCCATGATAAAATTGAAGACGAATATTTAAAAAAAAAGCAAATGCAGAAGCAACAAAGGAGTTTGATTATGAGCAAGCCTTAAATAAAATATCGAATGATTTGTTAGAGGCTTATGAGTGGGATTTAACATTCATAAGTAAAAAAACAGGCGCTAATAGAATACAGAACATGAAGCCTGAAGAGAAATTAAGGTTATTACAAACGAATAAAAGATTAAAGATAGAAGATGAGAAAGTAAAAATTGAGAAAGAGAAAGCAAAGAAAGAGGGTGAAGACTTGAATAAACCATTAGAAAAAATGGATAATTACATAGAAGAATTAATAAAGTTTAATACGGAAATATTAAAAAAAGAAAATGTATGATATTAATATTGGCATTACTTATGATGTTTAACTTTTCGGAAAGACCGCAGCAATCAAAATTCATTGTGGATTTTTCCAGTCCCTATCTTTATTTAGTAGGCGGTAATAGAGGCGGGAAAACCGAGGGGTTAACACGACATGCTGTAATCGGTTCGAGAGTAAACAGGGGAGAAAAATGTTTACTCCTTGAACCTACTAATTTAATGTCCAATGAAATATTATTACCGAAAATAGATGACTTTTGTAAAGAATTAGATATTCCGATACGATGGCAAGCCTCAAAACATAAAATCTTATTTCCTGCTTTTGGTCATTCATCTATTAACCTATATAGCGCAGATAAGCCGGAAAGAATTGAAGGTGGTCAATACTGGGGTGTTGGAATAGATGAACCGGCGCAAATGAAAAAGAATGTCTTTCAGAGAATAAAGACAAGAAAAAATTCACCAACAGCCCGGACTCCGCAAATATTTGGTTCCGGTACTCCAGAAGGATTTAATCATTTCTACGAAGAAACGCAAAAACCGAATCGAAGGATTATCTGGGGTAGTGTTGATGAAATACGAAAGAATACCTATGATGGATATATTGAGGATTTAATAGGTGAATATGATTCATTATTGATTCGTGAAAAGTTACATGGTGAATTTATAAATACAACAGCCGGGAGGGTTTACTATTCATTTGACCGCAATAATTCTATTCATGTAATAGATTCCTATATTCTTAATCATGACTATCCTATTATTGTTACTTGTGATTTTAATAAAAATCCATGTGTTTGGGAACTCATACAATATCATAACGACCATATTTATGTATTTGACGAACTGGAAGTAAGAGACGCTAATACATTTGCTATGTGCGAGCGTTTAATTGATAAATTTAAACAAATAGGGGCATATGCTGATAACGACTTTCTATTTCCTGGGCTGATATTTTACGGTGATTATTCAAGTTTAACAGCAAGGAATACATCGGCAAGTTTTTCGGATTACCAGATTATTGATAAGTATTTTGATAATTATCCTGGATATAAAAAGAGACTCCAAAATAATCCGAAAGTCCAAAACTCTGTTAATGCCGTTAATAATCAATACGATAAAAACAGAGTAAGCATAGTAAAGATATGCAAACACTTAATAAGGGACAATGAGCAGGTTGTTTGGTCAGCAAACGGTGTTGAAATTGAAAAGAAAAAGAACGCCGAATTAACCCACAGTAGCGATGCCTTTAGATATTACGTTGCTATGGATTTTCCAATTAAAAAACTTTATTCAAGCATAGGATAAAATAAATGGATCCGTTTGATAGTCAAATAAAAGATTTGTTGGGGCTGGCGGGAAAGAAAGACCAGGACGCAAAAGAGCAAATCAGAATTGAGCAAGCCGAACTTCTTTATACTTTCTACAAAAATGATGCCCATAATATCATTTATGAAATAATCAAAAGGATGGCAAGGCAATTTACACCCGATACGATAGAATCCATACCGGCATTTTGTTATACAAACCCATTGCCAAAAGTATTAAAAAATCACTGTATGGCTTATAACAAACCGGCAAAAAGAAGCATACAAATAGGGAAAGAAATAAGTAAAACAGAGACGGATGCATATTTAAATCTTGTTAAACAATCGAAATTAGAAAGAAAGATTATTGAAATATATAAATTAGGTAAATTATTCAACAAGATTCTTGTAATGCCAACATTCTTTTCTGAAGATCAAACGCTAAGGTATGATATATTATTTCCACAACAAATAAGGGTTGAAGTAGATGACATAAAACCCGAAAAGATAAATAAATTAGCCTGTCTTGATTCTTATTTTGATAAAAATGGAGAGTTCCATAAAAGGGTAAAAGTTTGGACAGAAGATGAATATTACTGGGTTGATGAAAACGGGAATGAACACTCATTTATTGAAAATAAACCCAATGATTTTACAAATATAATAGTTGATAAAAATGGTAAAAACATTATTCCAGTAGTTCAATTGTCATTTGGAATAGATGAATATAATTTCTGGGGTTACTCTGAATATGAGCAAATAATTGAACATGCCTTATCCGATTCAATTCAAGATATATGGGTATCTTTTATTATGCCTTACTTAACAGGATCAATTCCGGTATTAACTAACTACGAAGCGGCTGGAGAAGAAACGAACGAAGCAGATAAAAGCAAAGCCGATTACCTGTTAAAAATCGGCGATAGATATGTATTAAATTCAAAATATGCAAAGAATAAAAATGGAAGTTTTATAAAAATATCACCTGGTCAGATACTAAGATTAAATCAAAATATGGGCGCTCAGCCGGTTACTTTTGATTATAAAACTCCGGTAAGTAATATAAACGATATTGATCAATATGTTAATAATAAGCGTAAAAAGTTATTAAACGATCATTCACTTTCAGCAAATGCAAGCGCAACCGAAGTAATACCTGAAAGCGGTTATTCTAAAATGGTATCTGAAAAAGAATTACTTGAAATGAGAGAGCAGGATATTCCTATTCTTAGAGACTTCGAATATGACCTTTTTGAAATGACAAAAAACGTAACGCTTAGTGTAAATAAAAGACCTATCATAAACCCTAAAGCAGTATTAGTTTTAAATTATCGTGAAATAAAACCGCTATTAACAGCGCAAGAGGAAAAGATCAAAAAAGATACCGCATTCCTTTACAATGAAGAAACTCCGATTGATTGGATAATGGAAAACGATCCTGATATAGATAGGGAAACAGCGGAAAAGAAATATCAAGAAAATATTGCTATAAATAAAAAACAATCCGATACGCTTTCTTTAAGCGAAAACGACATACAGCAAGAAAACCCACAACAGGAAAATAATCTTGCCGGTCAAGGCAAAGGCTCCGGTTCAATGTTCGATTTTCCTGATTTAAGACAACATTCAGATTATGACTGCGGAGTACTTTTAGATGTTCTTGAATATTACGGTGAAGACATGATGCCAAAAGAAATGGAAAAGGAAATGGGCACCACGGAAAACGGCACATCCCCGGAGCAGATAAAAACCTTCTTTGAAAACCACGGTTATCAAGTTGATATGCGTGAAATGACAATAGAAGAAGTTAAGCAATATCTTGATAAATATATTCCGGTTGTTTTAGACATTCAAGCGTGGAGTGATACTGAAAATGTTGATTACGCAAATGATTGGATAGATGGTCATTATGTTGTTGCTCATGGATATGACAGTAATTACGTTTACTTTGACGATCCCTCAAGTGTTGGGCTTGCTGGCATGACTTATGAAGATTTAGAAATAAGATGGCACGATGTAGATGGCAACGGGAATCAATTACAGCATTTAGGCATAGCGATATTCGGTAAGGAGCCGGATTATAGTCAAACTAAAATGGTGGAAATAGGATAATGAATCAAAAAGAATTTAAAGAGTTTTGGAAATCAAAAGATTATAAGAATGTAACCTCAAAGGCATTCAATGAAAAGCAAGTTATTAAAAATATAAATCTTTTGCTTAAGGAAAAGGACTTTAAAAGACTCGATTATGACAAAAAACTGGAATTGGTTAATAATATTATAGGCGATCCAAAAAAACAGTATAAAGATTTTGTAAATAAAGAGACAAAAGAAGCGATAAAAGTAGGTAGTAAACGATTAGAGAGTAAAAGAAATGGAATTTAAACCGCTTAATGTTGGAGAAATAGATTCTAAACTTGATGATTTTGGAAAAAGAATTGTAATGATTCACAAGAATAGAATATTAAAGCAGCAAAGCGTTAACGGCGGTCATTTCCCGTCATTAAAACCTTCAACTGTTTACAATAAACAGCATAATCGATTAAAATCTGTTGCATCGAATGCAAATTTGAGGCTAATAAGAACCGGAGACTTTTATAAGAACGCTTTTTTATTTAAAAGAGAAGGATTTTCACTAACATTTTATATAAGTAACCTACCTTATGCGTTTGCTAAAACATTTGCTAAACAAGAGGCTTTTGCAACACGCATGCAAAAGAGTTTAAAGAGTAGAAAGGGAGTGAAACATAGTAAGGGATTAAAAAAATCGCTTGGAGTAAACTTTACCTACGAAAAACTTGCCCTATGGCAACTTGGAGACGGTTCAAAGTTTGATATTGGAAAGAGAAGCCCAAAAAACAAGGGCGCCAATTTTCTTGGACTTAGTAAGCAGGATTTTGACATAGAAACGAAGCGGTTTTTAAGTGGAATTAAAAGAACGGCCGAGCAAAACACAATTAACTATATTAAAAACTTAGCGAGTCAAGTTAAATTTGCCTGAACTATTTTACATAGTGAAAAAGGAATATACAAATAAACAGCATAGTAACTGGGTTTGTAGTGAATTGCCGTTTATTACAAATGATTTAGAGACCGCAAGGCAGGTATATAATATAAAAATAAATAATTTAACTAAAACAGATAAATTTTTTAATGCAGTTGTAACCTTAAAAGATGAAAACGGAGTTTCAGTTGCCTAAACTAAAATACATAGAAGATGTTGCCAACTCAAGATTTAATATTCTTTTAGAGAATATTTATGACTTAAGGATAACATTCTTTAATGGAATAGCCGGCAGAGTAAAACAAATGCGGGTAATGGGTATAGGTAATGAAGAAATAGAACGTGAGATTATAAAAAGTATCTATGACCAAAAAGAAGTATTGCCGAATAAAGAAAATAAAGAATTATGGAACTATTTTAAATCCGTTTCTCAATATCAGGTATGGAGTAATATTCCACAAGGCGAGGAACTTTATACGTGGCAATATAACCCAGGGGCAAGCCATTGCCCGGATTGTTTAGAAAGAAACGGAAAAACAAAAACATTTAAAGCGTGGGAATCATTAGGACTTCCGGGAAGTGGATCAACTAAATGCAGAGATAATTGTATGTGTGATTTAGTACCGAAATAAATAAACGTTAATAATAAAAAGGAAAAATTTATGCCACCAGAAGAAAAAGAAATGAGTTACAAAGAAACCGCACAAACGGCAAGGAGCGAGGCTTCTTTGTGTAGAATTGATGTACAAAATCATGTTAGCGCAAATAACAGAGAATTTAAAAAGATACGAACTGAAATGTTAGTTGAAAAATATACAATTCTGGAAATAATTGGTAAAATATATGCAACCGAACCGGAAGAAATTAAATTCTACACTATTGATGAACTTGCAAAAATGGACATAAAGAATTTGAATATTGTAGTTAATGAATTACTCGGATTTATCCAAAAAAAACAAAGTGAAAAATTAAATAAACAAGGTTCCACTTCAACAGTGGCTGAAGTTGAATCCAAAAAAACTAAAAAATAATTGAGGGAATTATGGCAGAAATTAAAACTCCAGAGGGAGTAATAATTATTGAAGATGCAAAAAGTATTGAAATATTTAACAAAATTCTTGAGGCGAAAACAAAAGCAGAGGCTGATATAACGCCTGTTAGGGAAAAGTTAAATGAAACAACAGCGGAAAGTGTAAAGCGAAAAGAACAAATCAGGGAAAAGGACGCTCTTATATCTCAATTGGAAACCCAAAAAAACGAATTTCAGGGCAAAGTTTCGGAGATGGAAAAATTAACATCTGAATTAAAAACCCTAAAAGACAAGGATAACGGGGCTTTAACTGAACTGATAAAATCCAAAGAAGCCGATCTTGAAAAAGTCAAAGGTGAGGCGCTTTTACTTAAAACTGAAAATGAATTAACAAAAAAAGAAATTGATTCTCTCAAGGAATTTCAAAACAAAATCCGGGAAAAAGAAACGGCTAAAAGAAATGCACTAATGGAAGAAGTCAAACAAATTGCAGAGGCAAGACCAGATGTCCTGAAAGTTGCAGAGGCAATACAGGATAATGACGCATTAGAAACCTTTTTAAGTGAAATTTCAAGACGACCCGGTAATTACGATCCAACAAGAATAAGAAGAGAACAAAGAGGTGATGCTAAACCCGATCCAAATGATCCACACTATTTATCAAAAATGGATGCATGGGAAAAAGCACATAAATAATTGTTCTGATTTACTAAAAATTTAAAAGGGGAAAAAATATGTATGAAAATCTAATATTGGAAACCCGCTGGAAAGAAGCTATTAAAGCCAGATATGTCAATAGTTCGCTGTTGTTAAAAAGCGGAGTAGTTGATATTGATAATAATAGCGTTTTTAAAGGCGGTACCATAATCAGCGATCAGGCTTTTTTTAATGCGCTGACAACAAGAATGCAGCAAGCAGTAAAGGGTACTGCATTAAATTCGGAAGCGTACACGATGGGACATGAGAATATGATATGCTTCTCAAGGTATGCAAGAAAAATATTCTATGCACAGGATTTAAGAAGAATCGGAATAACTGAAAACGCTGACAGTCAGCAGATTCTTGACAAACTCGATGTTATACTTGGTATGACAACCGACTATTTGGGTATTGAACTCGAAATAGCTATCTGGAATGTTTTATCCGGTATATTTGGCGCTCTCGCAGCAACACACGTACACACAGCAACGGGTGCAATTTCCTTAGAAGATGCTATCACGGCAAAAGGCAAGTTAGGCCAATTCAGAGGAAATTTGACAGACTTTTTCTGTACACCAACACTAAAAGACGAAGCGACTTTGAAAGATTTAACTAAATATGCTTTAGTTCAGGGTGCTGGTGATCAAATTTATAAAACTGGTACAATTGAAACAATAGCAAATTTACCGATCACGGAAACATTATTAATGCAAGCAGTGCCGGATGATCCGGTCGTTAGTCCCTATAATTCTTATATGTTTTCAAAGAATTGTATTTATTTTGCTCCAGCATGGACAAATGTAGCGAGTGCCTATTATCCGGAAATTGGCGGCGGACAGTTGAACGTCGTCGTTGGTGTTGATATGGCTATCCATGTTCCTGGTGTTACCTATGCAACCGCAGTAGGAACGGATCCGAGCAATGCCGAATTAGCAACAAGTACAACCTGGAGTTTAGTTGCTCCGGCGCTGAAAGTCCAAATGGTTAAATTAATAACACAATAAGGAGAAAATATGAAAAAGATTATTTTAGTTTTAATGGTTCTTATGTTTTCTCTTACTGCTTATAGTCAAGTGGAAAATGTAAGAATACTCAAATACGGCGTCGGTGGAATTGCGGCAACAAGGGGCACTTATTATTTAGACCGCACATACGTAAACGGGCAAACCGACACCCTGGAACTGGTTAAACACGAAGATTGTGATAGTATACAGTATTATTTTTCAAGTAGCGATTCAACCGCTGTATGGTTTTATGTTATTTACGGTGATCAGGATAAATCTAAAATACTGTCCGCTATGGTAGATTCCGTAAGGTCAACAAGTACGACCGGAGTATTTCACACGGTCTATTGGCATGAATTGGCAGAAATTGCAACGTCAAGTATGTTCAGAAGCAGACTTGTTGTGGTTTTTAAAACCGAAAGCGATTCACAGGGTACAGCTAAATATTGTGTTTACGTAAAAAAATATAAAAAATAATGCTAAAATCATTCATAACAATAACGGAATTACAGACCTATTACCCGAGTGTAGATAAATTAATATCTGCTTATGTTACCGCTCCGGGTGTACAAATAAACGCAGCGGTTAGGCGGTTAACAAATGATTTGCGCTCATTAAAGAATACCGTGGCAGGGAAAGTTATGATCCCTGCCAATTTTTCAGAAACATTGATAACCATAACGGGTAATACGACAAGCGACAGTAAGTATGTCGATAGGATTAATCAAGTATTGAGAATAGTTGTGAAAAAATCATCGTGTTCAGTTGGAAGTGTAAACGAAAAAATATATCTTGATGGTTCGCAAGATGGAACTATCTGGGATGAAGGAATTGCTGTTGTTTCTTTGACAGCAGGAGCGGGTGAACTTTCATCTGCTTATACTTTGTCTTATCCTTATTACAGATATAGGGCTGTAGTTGCTACATCTATTAACTTTACAGGATATATTTACCTTATTGAAACAACATTTGATCACTTGATAATTTACAAAACCCTTGAAATACTTTTCGGCGGTCTGTTTAAATCTGTTGATGACGCTAACGATAAAATGAAAAATTATTGGAAATCCAATTATGATGATATTTTAGCAACCCTAAAGTATGCTTATGATATGGACGATTCCGGAACGATTGAAAGCACTGAACTAAAACGAAATAATTACGATATAAGACTATGATAACAATTGATCAAATAGAAGATAAACTCATTACTGAAATTCAAGCAGCCTTAACAGGAGAGGGCACGGTAGAAACCATAGTTGGCGATCCGGAAACCTATATTGAAGAAATAAATCCTGTTGTTTTTCCTTCTGTGTTTATTCAATATGAAAGTAATGAACCGGTTGATAGAATTATTTATCCGGGCGTTATTACGTTCGGTATTTATTTCGTACATGAGAAATCAGTAACAAAAACAAACCAGAGAATTTTATTTGATTTTATGCTTGATTTATGGGGCAGGTTGAACGATTCATGTTTAGGAATGAATATTCAACAGCCTTTATATTTGACTAATCAAGGTTATTATAGTTACACACAAAACTTTATTATTTATAAACAAACTTATCAAATAGGAGTTGGTTAATTGGAACAAGGTTTTAAACTATCACAAGAGAAATATTTAGAATTGGAAAAGCATTCGCTTCTAATTGCTATACCTCATAACCAAGATATGGAAAATAAACATTTTAGATTGGGTATGGATATGGTAAAAAATTTTATTGGTGGCGAGTGGAAAACAAGACCGGACGATTTACATTTTAACAATAAGAACGATTGGACAATCAAATGGGAAAGTGATTTCGTGCATGGTCAAATTATGAACGCAAGAAATAAAATCGCAAGGGATTCTTTAGACGCTAATTATGAATATACCTGCATGATAGACTCGGATATGGGAAACTTCTCGCCGGATTTATTCCACTTATTACTTAATTCTATGCTTGAAAATAACGCCGATATTATGAGCGTTCTTTGTTATTCAAGGCACGGAAACAGGGAAGGGGTGCCTCAGTGCTTACCGGCTGTTTTGAAAATGGCAGAAGATGGTCATTATTATTCTTATGAAGATATTCCGCATTTCGGCGGTGTTATTTCTGGGAACTTAATTTCGGGTACCGGCTGCATAATGATTAAAAACGATGTCTTCAAAAAATTGGAAATGCCCTATTTCAATCATGTAAACGATTACAGTGAATTCAAAGAAAAAGGCATAGTAAAAGAAACTGGCGAGGATATTTATTTTTGTTTAAAAGCCTTAGAGGCTGGTTATAAAGTTCTTGCTAATACGGATTTATTTATTTCTCATTTTGGAATGGTTGCGTTACCCTATGAATTTTTCAATGAATTAACTCCTGTAACAAAAAATCAACATAGAAAAAATATGGAAACTTTTGATATGCTGATTAAATTCTATAACAAATTTAAATATTTATTAAAAGGGGAAAAATTAAATGGCTGATACAGATTTAAGAATTAAAACGGCGTCTCATAGATACGGGGGCGGTATTACGTGGGTACGGCTATGTTCAACCGATGGCTCATCTACATTGACGGTGTGGACTATCCTTCCATATTATCAAAGCAAAGGTGCAACTCCGGTATTCGATACATCGGATTTACTTGATCAATCACAGGCACTTATAAATAGTCAGAATGATTTAAAGAATTATGAAATACCGATGGATTTGATTCAATTTGATAAGGCAACCGATGATTTTATTAAGGGTGCAAAAGGGTTGCTTTACAATGTTCTCGAATATAACGGAGTTGTAAACAATAAATATCAATTTGACTTCTATCCGCTTTGCTATATCAATGAAACCGGCGAGGATAAAAGCGATTGGAATAAGAAATCAATTATGATTAAATCATCTAAAAACGATGCCGCCATTGTAGTGACTACAAATTTACCTGTTTTGTTGGGGTCAACATATTTTTGTACATCACTTACAACGGTTGCTATCGCAGCACAAAGAAGCAGAACCGAACAACTGGTAACATAATTAAAGGGGACGGGGTAAAACCCGTTTCCGATTTATTAAATAAAAGGAAATAATATGCCGTTAGAAGTAGTAACATTTGAAGATCCAAAATTGCAGTATGAACACCCTAAAATTAAGGGCACATATACAATAGTTCCGCCTGTTATGTCGATTGAGGCTAAGGTTAAAAATCTATTTGCTAAGATGGGCGAAGTTGTCAAAAACAATATCAAGATTCCAAAAACAGGGAAGAAAAGTGAAATTGATATTGAGCAAATATTAAATAATCTATCTGCTCTTGATGATAAGGGAGTAGAAAAAGAAATGATTGATATTATGGTTGAAATTTTGCATTTAATTTTAGTTGGCGATGTTAAAAAGATTACTTATGAAAATATAAGGTTGGACTTTTTCCAGAGAGTAACCACGGATTTTTTTATTCAATATCGCTGATAGATAGGGGCATAAAGGAAATTGAGGATTTGGATCCGGAGCGGAAAAGCAACAAATCACGTGGCTCCGACCCGCTACCAGACGATATAAAATTTATAAAAAACCTGTGGATATTGTTTGACAACGATACCCAAAAGGCAGATTGGTTTTATGATAACAAAACAAGAGCGGATTATCACCTATTAGTCAAGATGCACAACAAAAGAAATGGGGAGTAAATGGCTGATTTAAATTTTAAAATAGTATTCGATACCGCAAGCGGAACAATGGCTTTAAAGCAAGTAGAGCAAGGCGTTAAAGGGGTTGGTGAGGCTGCCGCAAGAGTAAAGGAAAACGTAAAGGGTTTTGGCTCTTCATTTTCCATGATGGCAGTTGGTTTAAATCAGGGCTTGGAATTAGCAAGAAAGGGATTTGAATTTCTTTCTACTCCCTTAAAAGCAGCCGGACAATTTGAGGCTTATGAAACATCCCTGAAAGTTATGTTAGGCACTACAGAGAAAGCAAAAGCACGCTTACAGGAATATGTCGAATTCGCTAAAACAACACCCTTTGAACTTCCCGCCGTTGTGGAAGCCGGAAACAAATTACAAGCAATAGGAAAGTATTCAAAAGACAATATGACCATGCTTGGCGATCTTGCAGCCGCTGCAGGAAAGCCTTATGAACAGGTATTATCAGCGTATAGCAAACTTGCTACAGGTCAAAAGGGCGTTGCTGTTGATATGTTTCGCGATCTTCTTATAACCTCAACAGATTGGGAAAAAGCAACAGGAAAAGGAAAGAAAGCAAGCGGCGAAATGATAGCCTCGGCTGATGAAATGCTTGCTGTTTTGCCTAACATTGTAAAGGCAAAGAATTTTGCCGGAATGATGGATGAACAATCTAAAACCATGTTGGGGCAATTCTCAAATTTACAAGATGGAATCGGTCAGTTTGCTCAGGCGGTTGGAAATCAGTTAATGGGAGTTGCTAAGGACACGATGGCATTTATAAGTCCAGTATTTCCATTACTTCAGGAGAATGCCGGGGGATTAATAAAATATTTAGGTATTGCGGGAGGGTCGCTTATTGCTTATTCACTATTAACAAAACTTGCTAAGGCGGACAATCTTTCTCTTGGTACGTCATTTAAAAGTTTATGGACGTCAATTAAGACCGCAGTAACAACAAATCCAATTGGAATATTAGTCGCCAGTGTAACGGCGCTATATGTAGGAATGCAGGTTTTAAAGGATGCTAATAATCACTATGGAGAAGATTTAAAGAAAACAACGGATGAAGTAAAGAACGCAAAAAAAGCCCTGGACGATTATAATTCTACAACAGCAATATTAGTTGACGAATATAACGCTTTAAGTAAAAAAGAAAATCAAAGTGCCGACGATAAAAAACGAATGAAAGAAATAATCGTTGACATGGTAAAAAAATACCCTGAATTAATTCAATATGTCAACGCAGAAACCGGAGAATTAAAATCAAGCACATCGGCAGCAGACTTTAACCGGATAGTAAGGGAAAAATTAAATAAAACCTATAGTGATTCTATCGGTAAATTAAAAGAATTATATATCGAATCCCAAAAAACAACACAAGGCGAACTGGGTTTAATGGAGCGGTTGCAATTAACTCTAACGGGTATGTTTAAGGGCGGGGCGGCTGGACAGGCTAAAGAACAAATAGAAATAATGATGAACGCTAAAAATGCCGGTCAAGAAGCATTTAAACAACTCGCTAAAAGTTGGGTTGATAACATCGATATAATTGATATACAGAATAAAAACTATAAAAAAATAACAACCGATTTTTATAATTCAAATTCTGAATTATTGCAGGGTAAAAGCGATTATGAGCAACAGAAAATAAAAGACTATATAAGAAACCTTGTAAACTTACGGATATTAGAAGCAAGCGTCAATAAGCCGATAACGGAAACAAAGGAATCCGAAGGCTGGGACGTAAGAGTAAAGAAGTTTAGGGATGGTCTAACAAAATTAACCGAAGCATATAAAACAGGAAATCAAGATTTAATTGCAGCAGCAGAAGAAAGCGCCCAAACAGCATTAAAGGAAACAAAGGTAAGCGTCAAATTAACGGAGCAATTAACAAAAGAACTTGACGCTGTTATGGGTAAAACAAAAGGCGGTAAAAAAGACAGTAAAGAAAAAACTTTTGCTGAGGCAACCCTTGCTCAGCAATTTAAAGCAAGATTAGAATCCGCAAAAAAAGACCTTGATAATCAGGAAATAACAGACGAATACTACTTAAATGAACTAAGCAGATTAAACGATGAACTTATAACAAATAAAGAATTCATTAGTCTTAAGGAATTAAAAGCATCCGGCGAACTGAATAAAAAATCAAACATAAAAAAATTAGAACAATATGATGCCCTTAGAGCAACAGAAATTGCTATATTAAAAATTCAGGAAAAAGCAGCCGAAGATGATGCGGCAAAACTTGAGGCAAGTAGAAAGTCCATTCTTGAAAAATCCGGAAGCGATTTAGAGTCAGCCCTTAATGTTGCTATCGGAAACACAAAGGATCAATTAACCGCCTTGTCAAAATCTTTTACTGCCGGCGAAATATCAGATACTGATTTTTTATCAGGGCTTGATAATATTATTTCCGGTGCAAAGAATAAATCAGATATGTTAATAGAATTATTCGGCGGACTTGGTACCGACATTGGTAAGCAAATGAAAACCGTTCAAGAACAAATCGAATCCGGGGACGTTCAACAAGAATTTTATACAAGGCTTTTGAATCAACTAAAAATAATTGATCCTAAACTTGCTAAACAATATGAAGATAATAATAAAACTATAAGTGATGCCGTAAACGCAGCGGAAACAACATTGAGTGATTCAGAAAAGTTTATGAATACCTGGGGCGGCGCTATAATGCAGGGATTTTCAGATACTTTTTCGGCTATAGGAAAAGCCTTCGAGGAGTCGGTAACTTTTACAAGTCTTGGAAAAGGTTTGAAAGAGGGATTCAAGGCAATGCTTGTTGATATATTAAATTTCATAGAGAAAGAATATATTTTAGCCGGATTATATACAACAATCAAATCAATTTTTGATGGCGGTATATCGGCTATAGTAAACTTACCTTTATTGTTGGCAGCCGGGGCTGGAATCGAAGCGGCAAAAGCGGGTATTATGTCAATGGCAACAGGCGGATTAATAACAGAACCAACCTTTGTAGTTGCCGGGGATAATGGCGATGAACTATTTGCCCCTAAAAAGGACTTTTTGACAGTAGCAAAAGAAATATTTATGATGGGCGCAAATACTGCTCAATTACAACCGGTAAATAGAGGAACAAATATAACGGTTAATGTTAAAGGCGATTTCCAGGGGAGTGGGAGAACGCTAAAGATGGTATTAGATAAAACGACAGTTTACGAAAACAAAAGGTTTATAAAACAAAAATAATGGCAATATATTTTTTAACTCCGATAGATTCACCGCCTGATAAAATCTGGGATTTAAGCGATCCGGAAAATCCTCAAATGAATATTTATCCGAATTCGTATGAGGTTTGGATAGCAACCGCAACTAACAACAATCCGATTTCGTGGACGCTTGGAGTAGGTGAGGGTATCGGAGCCGGAGCCGATGGGGGTGTTGTATCAATAAACAACATTAGAGAGGGTTCCGATTTTGAAAAAGGTGAATATTCATTTGACGATTTGCAAATAGAATGTTTTAACCTTTCGGGATTCTGGACTGATAATATATTCAATTCAACCGTAACCGCAGCCGAAATAAGAATATTTTGCAGAAAGAATTTAATTTTAACTCCAATATTTTACGGTATTATTGATCTTACGGATTATGGTTATGATGATAATGAACACCCAAATAATACGACCCATTATCTTAAGGTTAGGAAATATACAACCAATGCTTTATCGTTTTTAAAGTCCCTTGAGGATATTCCGGTTGACGATACTTTCCGCTCGTTAATAATAGCAGGTACAGAGGGAGTACTTGAACAATCGTCTGTATATAATTTTACAGGCGGGAGCGTAAACGGGTATGATGTTGAATATCCCCTAAATGCTCAATGGCAATTCCAAAAACTTAGTGTAATAATAAAAAAAATATTCCAAATGGCTGGTCTTGCTTTACATCAAACCACCGGAGTAGATGATTTTAGCGTTACATGCGATTTTACTTTTGAACAATCGTCTCCAGGATTAATTGGATATACACTTGATCAATTATACATTCCTCTTGTCAGCAGATTTGATAGTGATTCGTACGGTTATACTGTTCTGGATGGAGATGTAGATAAAACTGAATGGAGTTGGTATAAGTATGAGAATGCCGCTCAATTATTAGCGGCATTATTAAAATATTTCGGGTTAATTTGGAAAATAAATTTCGTTGTAGATACCGCTCCGGGTATTACCTGCCAAATAAATTTAGCTTCAAGAAATAATGTAAGCAACACAATAGTATTAGACAACGTAATAAGCAACTCCGGAACCTTTAGTTTAAACGAAAGCATAACAAGCGCAAAAGTTACGGTAATGGGTCAGGGGGATGTCGGAGTTGGAAATAACAGTGAATATAAACTTGAATTACCCTTTGTTATTATGAACTATTCAGATGATGCCCATCCTTTATTATTAAACAATAATAATGTTTGGAATTACGAAGGTAATTTTCTTGACTGGATTAGGGCTCTTTATTTTTATGATGGTTCTAAGATGCGATTTGTTACAGATATAAAAAATGGAACCACTTATTACCATTCGTTTACAGCTAATCCCAAAAGTCCATTGCTTGATTTTGGTCAAGCAATAGCAGAGTATTACTGCGGTTCGGATGGAGTGTTTGCGAAACTACAGGAAACGCTTGATATTGAGATTTGCGACATTGGCGCTGCCTTAAGTTCGGCTCCTACATTAAAACGATATGAATATTTATCAAATGGAAATAAGTTTTTATGGAATAGTTTATATTATTTGATAATTAATACCGAAAAAGATTTACTTAAGAATACAACTAAAATTAAGGCAATAGCACTATGAACGACAATATAACCCTTTACTATTCAGTTGATAATCTGACTTATTCAAGCGTAAACGTCTATGCAAGAAGTATAATTGTTGGCGATTATGAACAAGAGGACGTCGTAAATACAAAACTGCTGGGGGGATATTTAAGGCTAATAACAAGAAAGCGGAGAGTGGCTGAATTGGAAATCTATTGTGATGCAACTTTATTTAATGTTGGTAAAATGGCTACATTAATGACATTTAATAACACTGAATATAAAAGAATAAAAATACTTGATTCGTTAATACCATTTTCATCTGATTACACGTCAAATAATAGCTATACCTTTGTGTTAAAAGATAAGCCGTCAATAGAAAACGCAACACCAAAAACAAAACTAATTAAAGTAAGTTTAATTGAATTTTATCCAACTTATTTATGAAAAAACTATTATTTATAATATTATTATTTACATCATGTCTTTATGGTCAAACCTATAATGATAGCTTAATTATTATTGCCTCTCCCGGTTCTTATCTAACCAGAACTCAAATCGAAAATTTAGGCAGAATTTATAGACGACCTATTTATTTAGTATTTGATAGATTCCGTATTGATACTATGATGCCCGCTGGTTCTCTTTTCCGTGATACTTCGGGAGTTTATACCTATGATACAAGCGGTAATGCTATCTACTCCGGGAAAAGGCATAATTTCAAGTATAGGGATTATAACAGGAATAGAAATTACTGGGTAAATTATGGCGGTTATTCAGGTACTATAGACACGACTATTTTAACAACCTGGATATTAAACCATGACCCGGATTCTTTATTTTCAAGTAAGTTAGCATTTGGTAAATTTGCCGGATGGTTATTAAAATATAAAACAGAGAATAAAAGGATAATCGATACTATACATTATGATACTTTATCAGTTCCTATTGATACGGTTTATAAAGATACCCTTGTTTATATAGATTCTTTGGGTTTTGCTAATATCTGGAATGATACAAGCGGTAATTTATTCCTTTATAAAGATTCAATAAAAGCCGGATTTATTAAACTTAGTAGTGATAAAATAACATTTGGATTAAGTGATAGTACTAACGTTTTCAGAATAGATACGTTATTTAGAGTCTATAAAACTTTTGCAGTTGGTACCGATTCATCTTGTAATTTTAAAGTTGATACCGCAGGCGATATGTTAATAAAGAACTTACCTTATAAATTCCCGCTTAATCGAACGGATTCAACCGACATAAATTCAATATTAGGCTTATTCGTTTTAAAGGATTCGGCTGGAAACGTTGCTTTTGATACAACAGTATTAAGCAAGATTAGATCAGATAGTATTGACTCAATTAGATTTGTCAAAAGCGAGGATATGACTTTCCTATATTTATATGAACACAATAAAACGGAAAAATTTCATTTCTTTAAAAGGGATTCAATCGACTCAATTAAATTTGTTAGAGAATTAAATAATGTTGTTAGGTTAGATATATATGAACATGGAAAAGAAGTAAAGAGCACATCGTTTACGGATTCTGTCTTAAATAATTCAGGTACGGGAATGATAGTTCATTCAATTTCCGGGGACTGGCATGATGGATTTCCGTTGACAGCCATAAAAGGCGGGACAGGATTACAACTAAGCGACCTTATAGACGGCTCTTTAATTTACTGGAATTCAAGCGCAAATGATACAGCATTTACTGTTATTCCACCTGGGGACAGCAACACATCCTTAATGCTAAATGGCAATTATATACCGTACTGGGGTACGCCTTATTTTGATACGGCTGCTATTAGAAATGATATAAATAATTTATTTCTCTGGAAATTAAATATATCCGATACTGCTAATATGTTAAGTAATTATTTGGATGGCAAAGACACAACGATTATAAGGATGGATATAAATAATTTATTTTTATGGAAACAAGATGCAATTCCTAATTTATCCGATACATCTTTATATTTGAAAAAAATAGATTCTTTGCTTGGTACTGATTATGCAAGGAACTGGCAAATACCTTTAAAATTAAATTTAGCA
>Ga0172380_10000848_pt1 | contig 55333 bp, 51 predicted proteins | sample Leawe162metaG_FD_119747 | JGI IMG/M metagenome (GOLD analysis project Ga0172380, IMG submission 119747) | Leachate microbial communities from a municipal landfill in Southern Ontario, Canada - Leachate well 162 metaG | ecosystem: Engineered > Solid waste > Landfill > Unclassified | place... | reverse complement strand
GCACGACCATTGGTCCGCAGCATGTTGCCGAACCACCGCGTCATCAGCTGGGCGGCGGCCGGGATGAAGGCGGCAGTCGGAGGATCCTCAACGGTCGCTACCGTCACGTCAGGCACGTAGAGCATCCGATAGCCCTTACGCAAAAGCCAGAACCAGCTCGACTTGTCGTCCCCGGTGAGGAATTTTACCCGGCCGAGGCGCCAGTGATCGATGTAGTCTTCCTCGACTTGACGTACAAAATCCGGATTGCAGATCACCGAGGCGCGAAACATCGACATCCGGCCTGTCAGCGTCAGCACCCGGCGCGCCAGCCCGTTGGAGGACATCAGTATATCGCGCTGCGCAAAACGCAGGCTATACCAGAGGTGGAAAGCCGCGTGACCGCGTACGCTTGAAACCTCGTCGGTGGTAAGTGCGCCGACGGTGGGGTCGGCCGAAAAGAAGCCCGCGCATCTGCGCACCAGATCCTCCGGAACGATGGAATCGCCATCAATGACCGCAACGACGTCGTCGCTTTGCGGTAGTAGTTTGGCGACCGCGCGGAATGCATAGGCAAGCGCATCCCTCTTTCCACTCCCGTTGATGCGGACGATTACCAGATCGACATCGCTTCCGTTTCCGCAGATGAGTCGGTGCATCGACCGCACGAGTCGCTGATCGCCCATCTCGACAATCGAGGCAACGACGGTAGCGCGACCGGGAGCGTTCAGAGCCGCCTTGAAAGCGGCACGATAGACTTTTGCCGTGGTGTCTCCGTCAATGCGGAAGCTTGTGACAATCAGGAAGGCATCCGGTACCCGCCCGCCCTCTTTTGCCAGTGCTGTGTGACGGTCCGCTTCCCGGCGAAGTCGGGGAAAGACGACGCGCCGGTAGATGTTGGAACGTGCGAAATGCAGAAAGCCCCAAGAGTACCGCCAGAGCGCCAAGATGCCGATGCCGAAAAAAATTCCTCTATCGGTGAACAATTCATTCTTAGGAGCAGCGGCTATCAGGAGAGCAAGAAAAGTAATAAATAATATATGTGCAATATTAGTTTCGCTCCATTCGACAATGTATGACGACGTACGCTGCAGATTTTTTGAATTATTATCGATAAATACGACATCAATTGGAGCGTAATCAACCGGAGCTATTATCGATTTCTTTTTAGATTTCAATCTAGGCATAAATACGCACCTTAGTAGTAAGATGGATAGGAAGAAGATTTGCGTAAGGTGTGTTGCCTTTGGCAATTCATTTCCTAATGTACTTAGTTGTATTCTACCTATGGGTATTAATGCTTTTTTTATTATTCAACGCAAGCGCAAAATACGTTGACTAGAATTTTCGGGAACTATCATAGCGTCGGCGCATGTCACGCGAGGTAGGCCGCACACGGCCCGAACCGACAATAGGGGGCGGTTGCGTCTCCCCATACCGTGCTGCGCGACAACGTTCGATATGAGGACCGGATTCGTTTAGGCGTCCGTCAGAATGAATTGCGGATAGGATTTCGATCCGCCGCAGCGTCAGGCACCAGTGTCGCGGGTTCTTAGGTCCATGCCAGTTGTTCCGTAGTCATCGAGATAGCGGACAGGGATTTCCCACACGACGATCTGAGGCGCCGGCCTCAAGTTGATGGTGCTCAGGAACTCGGCCATGGGCCGGAACGGTCCCGCTCCCTCCTTTGCGTAATTGATGACGTCGACGCCGCAGGCGATTTTCAGCTGGTCTTCGAAGGACCAGAGTGGATTGGCACTATAGCTGGTACCAACGAGCGCGATCGGCGGCACCTTGTCCGGCCCGCTGTCTGTCGGGGCCAGCAGGGCATCAACGTCGCTGACCTTCTGGGCCACGCTGATGCCTTTAACGCGGTCGGTTGCCGCCGGCAGGGCCGTCGAGAACCAGCCCGTCTGCACGAATTTGGAAAGATCGCCGGCGACATCGCGCACCGAAACCTCAGTGACCTCGAAGTCGCTTTTCGGTACACCCACGAGAAGGCCGGACATGGAAGCGCAAGTGGCTTGTGCTGCAATCCCGCTGCCCTTGACCGACCAATGCGTATCCGATTGTAGAAAGAGACTGTCCGGCTGGCTCGCGCGGAACGCTGTTTGCAGATCGACGGCGACAATGTCCCGCGACTTGGCGTAGATCTGCAGCCGATGGTAGACATCGGCATTCCGGGCCGGAAGGATGATGCCGCCCAGCTTGTCGGCGACGATATCGGCTTTGAGTGGCACCGGAACGATGATCAAGTCCATACCGCGGCCACGCAGCTCGTGCGCCACGTCGCCGATCCGGTCGAACGCGGAGACAAGATTGTGCTCTGACTCGCGCGTCCAGGCAAATTCCTCGGGGGTGAACAGCCAACCATCACGGCCGATCAGCGCGCCCTTCCGCGCCTCGCCGAACAATCCGATGGAGATCGCGTTGAAGAGATGGGTGGCGGCGGAATCAAAGGGGACTTTCTCTTCGTAGCTCGCCTCGATCTTCGCATTGATGACTCCGGTCAGAAGGTCCTCATAGCTCTCAACCTTCAATTCGCTGTAAGGCAGATCGACCACATAGTTGGTCGTAATTGCCGTCCCCGTGATCAGCAGGGAGAGCAGAGACAGGGGAGGGAGAAGCCGCGCTATCATTGGTGGATGGATCCTAGAATTGGAAATAAAGGAAGGGGGAGTCATTATCTGCGGTGAGCTTCAGAATTGACAGGAAGCCCAGCGCGCAGAAAGCAATCGACGCCATGGAGGCCGAAACCGGCCGCGGCGTCTGCAACCCCACCCTGTCAGTGAAGGCAAGGTTTTCCACCTTTCCTAGCCGGGGTTCCACAAAGACCAAGAGCCATCCGACCGCGAGGCAGAAGAGCGCAGAATTGCGTACCTGCCAGGCTATGTCCGGTTGAATGGCAAAACCGTTGAACCCTAACATACCGGCATAGATGGCAATCCCGGAACCGACATTCTCAGCCCTGAACATGACCCAGCCGATGACAACCAGGAGCAGCGTCAGGAAGAGTGCGCCGAGGGGGCGCCGGTCGTTTGGCTTGACGCCGCTGAGGCGTTCGGCCGCAAGCAGGCCGCCATGCCACATGCCCCAGAGCACGAAAGTCCAGTTCGCACCATGCCAGAGGCCGCCGAGCACCATGGTGATGAAGAGATTGAAATAGGTGCTGACAGCTCCCAGACGATTGCCGCCGAGCGGGATATAGAGATAGTCGCGAAGCCAGGCCGAGAGACTGAGATGCCATCGGCGCCAGAATTCGGTGATCGACCGGGAAATATAGGGATACTCGAAGTTCTCGATGAAGCGGAAACCCATCATCAAGCCAAGGCCGATTGCCATGCTGGAATAGCCCGAGAAGTCGAAATAGAGCTGGATCGTATAGGCTGCGGCACCAAGCCAGGCTTCCGCGAATGTCGGATCGGCCTTGTCGAAAATGGCATCCGCGATCGGCGCGACGGAATCTGCGATCAGCACCTTCTTTGCCAGGCCTGAAAAGAAGCGCAGACATCCCTCGGAAAAGAGATCCAAGGAATGCTTGCGATAAAGGAACTGGTGGGCGAGATCCTTGTATCGCAGAACAGGACCCGCAACGAGCTGCGGAAACAGTGCCTTGAAGGCTGCGAAATCGAAAAAACTGCGCGCCGGCGGCGCGTCTTCGCGGTAGATGTCGATGAGATAGGAAATTGCCTGGAAGACATAGAAGGATACGCCGATGGGCAGGATGATCTTGCCCATCAGTGGCGAGAATGGTTCGCCGCTGTTAAAAACGGTTGCCAGGCTGTCAATGAAGAAGTTGAAGTATTTAAAATATCCCAGGACGAGAAGCGGGCCGACAATTGCCATGCTCAGCAGCATTTTTCTTCGGCTTCGATTGGCCTCAGCAAAGATAAAATTACCGAAAACAAAACTCCATACAGTGACAATGAAAAGTAAAAATAGGTAATCAACTCGCCACCAGCCATAAAAGATATAGGAAAAAACAAGAATAACTATCGACTTATATTTGAATGGCGCAATATAGTAAAAAGATAAAGCTATCGGCAAGAATATTAATATAAATGACAATGACGAAAATACCATATTCGTCTTCCAGCACAATTTATACATTGAATTTGGTCAAAACATTATAGTAATATCTCAATTTGGTCAAATATAAATGTCTTATCTCTTTTCTCTTTCGTCGGAAATCGGATTTGCGGGTTGTTCTTGAGTTCGTCGCATGGAAAAGAGACGTTTGCGCATCTCGAGTCGCTCCGTACCAACTCCCGTCGCTCCGCAACATCGTGAGGGGATCAAGACGCGGCAAACGAACCGGGAACGAGACGAGGCATAGGTGCAATGTGAAGAGGCAGGCCCGGTTGAACCTCTAGGCGGACGAGGCGAAATCCAGCAGGTCGTCGTTCTTGTCCGATGCATGGAAATGCGGTCGCCTCAACCGCTGAGCGAACGGTAAATGACCTTGCTGACTCTTCAAGGCGGAACCGATAGCCAATGCTACGATGAGTCTCAGCGAAATCGTCACCAAAGACCCGTTCGCCGTGCGCGCCTATTGCTGTGACGTTGCGAAATAGACTGCGTTGAATTGCAGAGGGGTCGCTCCTGCATACGGATTGGCATGGAGTGCTAGAATCCACAAGCTTACCGTAGCGGCGACGGAGAATATGGCGAGCGCGCTGCGCCCGGCACGTGGTCGGTCAGCATGAACGGACGCTATGGCTACGAGCGACAGGAATGTCAGGAAGAAGACGAGATACCACTTGTACTCGTTCACCGAGCTGCTTCCAATTGCGAGCCGCATGTTCCGTGCATCTTGAAGTTCGTCGAAATCCTGTGTCAGGCTTGCGATGAGGGGCGCCGGAACGGTTTCCGTCATCCTGATAATCGCCAGACGTATCGATTGCAGCGCCTGATCGACGTCATCCACAGGCTGCTGATTTGCGGAAGTGCCCCATTCCCCCTCCTGGACCGCCACCCGGTAGCTGACCAAGCCGTCCATCAGTGCGTTCAGATTCAATGCATCCGGGCCCGCCATCCCCATCAGCCGCGATATCGAAGAGCGTTCCGCGCTTGCCGTATGCTCGGCTTGGCTGCGGACGGTCCACACGTCGGCAGCAGCAAATCCGAGCGCCAGAGCCCATGCCGTCGTGATGGTGCCCATGAACGTGGCCACTGGTATGGTGTCCTTGAGCCGCGCCGCGCGGCGGCCAAAGAACGTGAGCACGCCGAGTGATACCGTATAACAGGCAATCCCGAAAATTGAGAACAGAAAAAGCAATGCAATGGCTGGCAATGAGAATATCGGCTGCAAGGACATTCCTTTCCCTCGGTGAACGGATCGGCCATCAAGAGTATTCTGCACCGTTCAGCCAGTATTGATTGATTCATCAATAAGAATGAAGGGCTAGCATCATCAAGATCGAAGGGCTAGAGTTATTGCATGCTTCTCAATGGCAGATGGCATATTTGCCTCACTGCCTTGCGAGATATTTCGTTGAGGTGGGTCTACCCCGCCCGTCACGATGTAGGGGTGTGGATGCGGTTGGTATTTCGAGCAGCGGCCGCTACTCTGTTCGCAATTGCGCTGGCGGGTTGCGTCGCCGGCAATATCGGCCCGATAAACACATTTACCCCGGTTGTCGGAAAAGACTCCCCGGAATTTGTGCCCGATCCAGGTGATGACGGCTCGACCATGGTTGGCCTGGCTTTTTCGGGTGGTGGTACGCGTGCGGCAGCCTTTGCCTATGGCGTGTTGCGTGAGCTCGACGAGATTGTTGTCGACGAATATCCCTACAGACGTACGCTCGTCGACGACATACGGATGATCTCGGGGACTTCCGGCGGTTCCGTTGCCGCTGCTTACTTTGGCTACAAGGGCAAGGATGATTATCGCGATTTTCGCGAACGGTTCCTGGTGCAGGATGTCGAAGCCAGCATGCGGACCTCGAAGCTCTCTCCTGTCAACATCGCGCGCCTCCTCAACGGCGGCGTCAACGACAGGAGCAGTTTCGCAAGATGGCTGGATCAGAAGCTTTTCGACAGCGCGACGTTCGCCAGTTTCAAGGGGCCTGACGCCCCGATCGTCTGGATCAACGCATCGGATATCTACAACCGGACGCCCTTCCTCTTCACTTACGACACCTTTGCTGCGCTCTGCAGTGACCTCGACAAGGTAAAGCTCTCCGATGCGGTTGCGGCATCGGCGGCCGTGCCGGCCATCTTTACACCCATCTTGCTTGACGCAGACGCGCCGGATTGCGGCTACCGGCGCCCTGAGTGGCTGACGCGCGCCCTTTCCGAAAGCCGGGTCCCGTTGCGGCTCGAGGCTTACGCCCGTGCACTGGATTCCTACCGAAACGCTGATCGGCTGAGATATGTTAAGCTCCTTGACGGAGGTCTTACCGACAATATCGGCATCACGGGCTTTGCATTGGAGCGTGCATCCGCCAGGACACCATATGGCCCGCTTTCCGCGGATGAGGCCGTCAAGCTGAGAATCCTGCTCTTCATCGTGGCCGATGCGGGTCGCAAGGCTGACCCGGTCTGGGGAGGGACGAAAAGGGGACCCAATCTGAGTGAATTGATTCCGGCTGTGGCCGATACGTCGGTTTCATCTTCCGTGCGCGACGGCTATGACGCGCTGGATCTGGCGGTGGCGCAATGGCGTGGCGAACTCATACGCTATCGCTGTGGCCTGTCCTCCGCAGAAGTTCTGCGCCACCGGGGCACTTTGAAGGGGTGGAATTGCCGTGACGTGCATATCGTCCTCGAGCATCTGTCTTTCCGTGATGCCGATCCATCGCTTGCTGCACAGCTGAACGGTGTGCCGACAAGACTTACCTTGCCGGTCGGGCAGGTGGATATGGTGATCAAGGCGGGTCGCGAAGCTGTTCGCAGCAAGACGTCGATCCGGGATGCCGTCACCACCATTCAGCATTATGCGGGTCTCAAGGTCCGGACCCCGTAGAGCAGGCCGTATGGGGTTTCGCCGCCAATCGCTCCTCCGTCCAGTTGACGGAGTTCACTCAAGGCTCAGTTGGTGGGCCTTGAATGAACGGCGATGAGGAAGCTTTTTTCCTGCTCAATCGCGCATTCTTGGCCCGAAGAGCGGTGGGCAGGTCATTGTGGGGAGCTTGATCAGATCGACCCGGCTTCAACCCTATAGCTTCCGGCGGTGCACATTCGCGCATCATCAGATGCCAGAAACAGGACCATGCGTGCTACATAGACCGGATCGATCAGGTCCGGCAGGCATTGCTTGCGGCGATGCGCCTCGAGCGCCTCGGGCGTAGCCCAAAGCGTCTTCTGACGCTCGGTCATGATCCAGCCGGGAACGACCGTATTTACCCTGATGCGATGCTTGCCCAGATCGCGCGCCATCGTCCGCGTGAGTCCCTCCACCGCCGCCTTGGCAGTGGCATAGGCGGGGAACCCGCCAACCGCCTCCCACCAGCTGTTGGATCCCATATTGATGATCGATCCACCGCCCTGTTCGATCATATCGGGCGCGACCGCCTGTATGGAAAAGAACTGGTGCCGCAGGTTGGTGTTCAGTCGATCATCCCAGTATTCCGGCGTTACGTCCTTCCAATCGTGCCTGTCGTCGCGCGCGGCATTGTTGACCAGGACTGAGGCTGGCCCCAGCCTGGTCCGAAGGGCTGCGAACGCCGACTTGAGCGCCGGAATATCGCGCAGATCGCAGATCTCGTAGGTCACATTTTGCAGCTCCGCAGCGATTGCCGCGCTGGCGTTTTCATCCAGATCGATGAAGCCGACACGCGTGCCCTGCGCGGCAAAGGCGCGGACGATCTCGGCGCCGATCCCCGAGGCGCCGCCAGTCACAAGCGCCGTCTTTCCCGCAAGGCTAGGATAGGTTGCAAAACTGTCAGCCATGGCTTCTTCCTTTCTTGCATCATCCCCGAGGCAGGTGGAAGCCTAGAGACGACCGACGGGCGATGCAACAGGGCACAAACTCCTTACGCGGCGACGTCCATCAGGTCCCATATTGTGCGTCTGTCACATGCTCCATCCATTCGGCAGTCTTGCCGTCGAGTGCCTCCTGGATCGCTATGTGCGTCATGGCCGTCGTCGCAGTCGCGCCGTGCCAGTGTTTCTCTTCGGGAGCAAACCACACAACATCGCCCTCGCGAATCTCCTGTACCGGCTCACCCCATGTCTGGGCCCAACCGCAGCCGGATGTCACGAAAAGGGTCTGACCGAGCGGATGGGTGTGCCAGGCGGTGCGCGCGCCCGGCTCGAATGTAACGGTGACCGCCCGAATGCGGGCAGGCGCGGGCGCTTCGATAATAGGGTCCTGCCGTACAGCCCCGGTGAAATAACTGGCCGGTGGCGTCATCGATGGTCGTGAACCGCAGCGTTTGATATCCATACAATCCGTCTCCTGTCACCTTGAGTCGAGTGTATTCTAGCGCGCTGATGTGGAAGCTGCACCAGCGTGTGGCAAGTCGATCGCCCGATATTCCATCAAGCTCCGCGCAAGCGATCCTTCATACTATGACACCGATAGCCGGGATGCGAGCCGGTACACGGAGGGACAATGAGATGTCGAATGAATCCGATCACTTCTATAGCCAGCAAGACACCAAGACGAAGATTCTGCTTGCGGAGCACAAGGGTGACGAACTGACGGACATCCTGGTCGCGGCCCTCTACGAGGCTTTCCGGATTCTCGATGAAGAAGCCACCTCCGAAACGGTTCACTAATCCGCCCACGTCGATCTACCGGTTGATACTGGGGCCCGCGCCCTCCGGCTATTGCGCTTCCGTGTCTTCTTGCAGCGAGCCAGCGAGCCTGTCTAGGTGCGAGCTCCCGATAGCAATATAGCGCGTCGTCGAGGATTGACAGGGCAATACCGACCGTCCTAGCTTTGGTTTATTCACCAGGGGGGTCCCGCCAAGGGGCTGAGATACTGCTGGGCGATCCCGGACAAGGGCAAGCAGCGCAGTGACCCGTTGAACCTGATCCAGTTCATACTGGCGTAGGGACGGTGCGAGCGCTGGCGTTGCGGGAATCCCGGTCCGGGATCTGTGCCGAGCGTTTTTCCATCATTCCAACACTGGAACTGGGTCTCCAAACGTCAAACCTTGGAGCCTCAACCATGAATATTGCCGCAACCAGACCGATGCCGCAGGTGACGACCGGTCCCCTGCCCGCATCCCGGAAGATCCACATCGAGGGAGAGCGCCACGGCGACATCCGCGTGCCGGTGCGCGAGGTCGCCCTGCATCCGACCGCGGGCGAGCCGCCCGTCGTCCTCTACGATTCCTCCGGTCCCTACACCGACCCCTCCGCCGCGATCGACATCAGGGCCGGCCTGCCGCGGCTGCGCGAGCGCTGGATCGCCGCTCGCGGTGACGCCGACATCTATGCGGGCAGACATGTGTTACCGGAAGATAACGGCTTTGCCTCCGGCGAGCGGCTGGTGCCGGAATTTCCGGTCCGCAATTCCCCATACCGCGCGAAAGACGGCAGGGCAGTGACGCAGCTCGCCTATGCGCGCGCCGGCATCATCACGCCGGAGATGGAATTCGTTGCCATCCGCGAGAATCTCGGCCGCAAGGCGGCGAAGGAAGCGCTTGCCCGTGATGGAGAGAGCTTCGGCGCGCACATCCCCGATCATGTGACGCCGGAATTCGTCCGCCAGGAAATCGCCGCCGGCCGGGCGATCATCCCCGCCAACATCAACCACCCGGAAAGCGAGCCGATGATCATCGGCCGGAACTTCCTGGTGAAGATCAACGCCAATATCGGCAACTCGGCCGTCACCTCCTCGATGGAGGAGGAGGTCGAAAAGATGGTCTGGGCGATCCGCTGGGGCGCCGATACCGTCATGGACCTGTCGACCGGCCGCAACATCCACAATATCCGCGACTGGATCATCCGTAACGCCCCCGTGCCGATCGGCACCGTGCCGCTCTACCAGGCGCTGGAAAAGGTCGGCGGCATTGCCGAGGACCTGACCTGGGAGCTCTACCGCGACACGCTGATCGAGCAGGCCGAACAGGGCGTCGACTACTTCACCATCCACGCCGGTGTGCGGCTCCACTACATCCCGCTCACAGTCAACCGTGTCACCGGCATCGTCTCGCGCGGCGGATCGATCATGGCCAAGTGGTGCCTGCATCACCACAGGGAGAGCTTCCTCTACGAGCATTTCGAGGAAATCTGCGACATCTGCCGCGCCTATGACGTCTCCTTCTCGCTCGGCGACGGCCTGCGCCCCGGCTCGATAGCCGATGCCAACGACGCCGCGCAGTTCGCCGAACTGGAAACGCTCGGCGAACTCACGCAGATCGCCTGGGCGAAGGATTGCCAGGTGATGATCGAAGGCCCCGGCCATGTTCCCATGCACAAGATCAAGGAGAACATGGACAAGCAGCTGAAAACCTGCGGCGAGGCGCCGTTCTACACGCTCGGGCCGCTGACCACCGACATCGCGCCGGGCTACGACCACATCACCTCCGGCATCGGTGCGGCGATGATCGCCTGGTTCGGCACCGCCATGCTCTGCTACGTCACACCCAAGGAGCATCTGGGGCTCCCCGACCGCAACGACGTGAAGGTGGGCGTCATCACCTACAAGATCGCCGCCCACGCCGCCGACCTCGCCAAAGGCCACCCCGCCGCGCAGGTCCGCGACGATGCGCTGTCGCGCGCCCGCTTCGAGTTCCGCTGGGAGGACCAGTTCAACCTCTCCCTCGATCCCGATACCGCGCGCTCGATGCACGACGAGACCCTGCCGAAGGAGGCGCACAAGGTCGCCCATTTCTGCTCCATGTGCGGTCCGAAATTCTGCTCCATGCGCATTTCCCACGATCTGCGCGCGGAGGCACAGAAGGAAGGGCTGGAAGCCATGGCGGCGAAATACCGCAAGGGCGGCGACCTCTACATGCCGGTCGCGGACGCGGCCGAAGCGCAGCCGGGAGAGTGAGATGACGGTTCTGATCAAGGGGGCCGGAGTCGCCGGTCTCACTGCAGCCTTCGAACTTTCCCGCCGCGGCATCGCCGTCGAGGTGATGGATGCCGCCGAGACGGTGGGTACGGGTGCCTCCACCTATGCCGGCGGCATGCTCGCCCCCTATTGCGAACGCGAGGCGGCCGAGGAGGCGGTCCTCACCCTCGGGCTTCCCTCTGCCGACTGGTGGGCGGAGGCCGTCCCCGGCGACGTCACCCGCAAAGGGACGCTGGTCATCGCGGCCGGCCGTGACAGCGTCGAGCTCGACCGCTTCGCCTCCCGCACGCGGGGATACGAATGGGTCGGCGGAAACACGATCGGTGAGCTCGAACCGGATCTCGCCGGGCGCTTCGATCGCGCGCTGTTCTTCCCCGAAGAAGCCCATCTCGACCCGCGCAAGGCGATGGCCGGGCTCTATGAGGCACTGGTCGAAAAGGGCGTGCGCTTCCACCTCGGCAGCACCGAACCGCCAGCGGACACGGCCTTCTCGGCGGTCGTTGAATGCACCGGCGCGGCGGCGATCGGCTCCACGCCCGGCCTTCGCGGCGTGCGCGGCGAGATGCTTTTCCTCGAAACCACGGAGATAACCCTTTCGCGGCCCGTCCGCCTGCTCCATCCCCGCCACCCGCTCTACATCGTGCCGCGCGAGGACCATCGCTTCATGGTCGGGGCGACGATGATTGAGACGGACGACGACGGCCCGATCACCGCGCGCTCGGTAATGGAGTTCCTGAACGCCGCCTATGCCGTGCACCCGGCCTTCGGCGAGGCCAGGCTCATGGAGACGGGCGTCGGCGTCCGCCCCGCCTTCGCCGACAACCTGCCGCGCGTTCTCGATCAGGAGGACGGCTTTTCGATCGCCGGCATGCACCGCCACGGCTTCCTGCTCGCCCCTGCGATGGCACAACAGTTGGCCGACAGGCTCTGCGCCGCCGAGCATGACCCCGTCCAAGTCCAGGGAGCGCTGCAATGACCTATATCGTGAACGGTGAAGCCGTCGAAAGCGCCGCGGTGACGCTCAGCGAGCTCCTGACCGCCCTCGAATACGAGGGCGAATGGCTGGCGACCGCCGTCAACGGCGAGCTCGTCCACCGTGAGGAGCGTTCCGCCTGCCGGCTCTCCGACGGCGACCGGATCGAGGTCCTCTCGCCGATGCAGGGAGGCTGAGATGCTGGAACTCTACGGGACGCAAGTCACCTCCCGCCTCCTCCTTGGCTCGGCGCGCTATCCTTCTCCCGCCGCCCTCGCGGAAGCTGCACGCCGCTCTGGCACCGAGATTGTTACCGTCTCCCTGCGGCGCGAGACCGCCGGCGGCAGGACGGGCGGTGCCTTCTTCGAACTCATCCGCGGCCTCGGCGTCCGGGTGCTGCCCAACACCGCCGGCTGTCACAGCGTCTCGGAAGCCGTGCTGACGGCGAAGATGGCGCGCGATCTCTTCGGCACCAACTGGATCAAGCTCGAACTGATCGGCCACCATGACACCCTACAGCCGGACCTGTTCCAGCTGGTCGGGGCGGCCCGTATCCTCTCCGCCGACGGCTTCGAGGTCTTCCCTTACACGACCGACGACCTGGTGGCAGGCGAGCGCCTGCTTGCCGCCGGCTGCAAGGTCCTGATGCCGTGGTGCGCACCGATCGGCACCGCGGCCGGGCCCCAGAACGTCTCGGGGCTTCGCGCGATGCGGGCGGAGTTCGCGGATATCCCGCTCATCGTCGATGCCGGGATCGGCCGGCCGTCCCATGCCGCTGCGGTCATGGAGCTCGGTTTCGACGCAGTCCTCCTCAATACCGCGGTCGCCGGTGCCGGTGATCCCCCGGCGATGGCCGAAGCCTTCGCCGAAGCGATCACCGCCGGTCGCAAGGCCTATCACGCCGGGCTTCTGGCACCGCGCGACATGGCCGTTCCTTCGACGCCTGTCATCGGCAAGGGAGTTTTCGCATGAGGCTCGATCCGTTCTACCTGATCGTCGACAGCGCCGCATGGATCGAGCGCCTGGTGCCCCTTGGCGTCAAGCTCGTGCAGCTGCGTATCAAGGACATGCCGGAAGCGGCTCTCCGCGACGAGATCCGCCGCGCCCGCACCGTCTGCGCGGGAGCGGGCTGCCAGCTGATCGTCAATGACTACTGGCAGATCGCCATCGACGTGAGATGCGATTTCGTGCACCTCGGGCAGGAGGACCTCGCCGACGCCGACGTGGCGGCGATCCGCGCCGCCGGCATGAAGCTCGGCATCAGCACCCATGACGAGGCGGAGCTCGAGACGGCCCTTGCGGTGCAGCCGGACTATGTGGCGCTCGGCCCCGTCTACCCGACCATCCTGAAGCAGATGAAGTGGGCGCCCCAGGGCCTCGACCGTCTTTCGGCCTGGCGGCAACGGATTGGCACGCTGCCGCTGGTGGCGATCGGCGGCCTGACCGTCGAGCGGCTCGAAGGTGTTTTCGCGCATGGGGCCGACAGCGCCGCTGTCGTCACTGATATTACCCTGGACCCCAATCCGGAGGGCAGGGCGCGAGAATGGATCGAGAAAACCACGGCTTGGCGGCAATAGACCCAATGGTCATCGACTGCGGAGCTTCGCGCGACGCGAAGTCCTTCGGCTCTATAAGCGGTAACCGCTATCGATCTTCGTCAAATTGACATTGATCAAGGCCAATCCAGCAATCTGGGTTACTATCGCCCTATGGTGGACGAACGTCATATTCTGGGACGGGTCGAAGCGGTCAAAGGACCGGTGGTAGATGTTTGCTGCAAATATCTACCACCGATCAATCAGGCGCTTGAAATTGTCGATGGCGGGAACGAACACTATGTTCTCGAGGTCTATCAGCATCTTGCCCCGGACAGAATACGCTCCATCTGCCTGCATTCTGTTTCCGGCATCTATCGTGGCATGCCGGTCCTCGACCGGGGAGGGCCCTTGCGGGTTCCGGTAGGACCAGAGTGCCTTGGACGCATGGTCGACGTGTTCGGTGACCCTCTCGATGGCGGCGACCCGCTGCCGGTGGCTGAATGGCGCGGCATTATCTCACCGCCGCCGAAGCTCGCGGATGTCCTGCCTCCTACACGTATGCTTGAGACCGGAATCAAGGTCATCGACCTTCTATGCCCCTTCGTTCGCGGTGGGAAGACCGGGCTCTTCGGCGGTGCCGGCGTCGGCAAGACCGTGCTTATGATGGAATTCATGCATTCGGTCACCGCTTCTCTGGATGGCGTTTCCGTTTTCGCAGGCGTGGGAGAGCGGATGCGCGAAGGCCATGAGATGTGGCACGAGATGAAGGACGCCGGGGTACTGTCGCGAGCGATGCTCGTCTATGGGCAGATGAATGAATCGCCCGGTGTCCGGTTTCATGTCGGCTACACGGCACTCACCTATGCCGAATACCTGCGCGACAGCCTCGAATCCGAGGTTCTGTTCCTGATGGATAATGTGTTCCGCTTTGTGCAGGCAGGCAGTGAAGTTTCGGGACTGCTCGGACGGATGCCGGCAACAGTCGGTTACCAGCCGACGCTCCTGACCGAGGTTGCCTCGTTGCAGGAGCGCATCGTCTCCACGGGGCGGGGATCAATCACGGCGGTGGAGGCGGTCTATGTGCCGGCCGACGATATGTCGGACCCCGCAGTCGCCGCCATTATCGGCCATCTTGACAGCACGGTCATCCTATCCCGCCAACAGGCGGCCAAAGGGATCTATCCCGCCGTCGATCCGCTCAAGTCAGGCAGCCGCATTCTTGATCACCGCATTGTCGGCGACCGGCACTACAAGATTGCCCGTGCAGTGCGCGAACACATCTCCCGTTATCGCGAACTCGAAGACATTATTGCCATGCTGGGAATCGAGGAACTCTCGCCAGAAGATCGGCTGATCGTCACGCGTGCCCGCCGGCTCGAGCGCTACCTCAGTCAGCCGTTCGCAGTGGTAGTGCAGCACTCGGGCATATCTGGCGTGCGGGTGCCGCTCGAGCAGACGATTGCCGATTGCGAGGCCTTCATCGATGGCCGGTATGACGAGGTGAGTGAGGCGGATTGCTACATGCGGGGGAGCATGGGCGCATGAACACCTTCACCCTAACCCTGCTCGACAGTGCTGGCACAGCCGAATTTGACGGCTTGACGCAATGCATCGCGGCGGATGCGACGGGCTCCTTCTCCATTCTGGCCGGCCATGCACCAATGGTTGCGGTGCTGCGTTATGGACTGCTGCGGTTTTGCGATGGGGCCGGCCAATGGCACTACGCGGCGCTTCCCGGTGGTGTCCTGCGTTTTGCGGACAATCATCTGCAAATCGCCACTGCCCGCTATTTTGCGGGCGATGATCGAAAGATACTGCTCGATGAGCTGGCCTCCGAAATGCAGAGGGAGGATTCCGATATCCACGCCGCCCGTCTGACGCTGGCCAATATCGAGCGCACTCTCATACGCCGCCTCGGAGACCTCACCGGTCAGGGAGCGCTTTCACCATGAGTGACCCAGACAAGCTCATCAGGGAAACGGGCCGCGATATCGACCGGCTGGCGAAGAAAGAGCGCAGTCCGGCACATTTCGTTCTTGGCGTCATGCTTTATGGCGGGACGCTCGGCTTGCTCTTCGTTGTGCCGCTGGTCGCCGGCGCCTATCTCGGCCGGTGGCTTGATACCCTCTCTCGCGGCTACTCGGTCCGCTGGACTGTCAGTCTTATCATGCTCGGGCTGGCGCTCGGCTTCTACAACGTGCTCCGTTTCCTGAAAGGCAGGATATGAACGAGGGATTAAATTCCGCTGTTCTCTTCAATATCGGCCCCTTCGGCATTACTGGAACCGTTGTGACCAGTGTGGGAGTCACCGCCTGCCTGGCGTTTGCCGCCATTGTCTTTTCGACCATGCTCAAGCTCTCTCCGTCCCGCCTTCAAGCGGCGCTGGAAGGTACGGCGGTGGCGATGGAAGGCGCAATCGCCGAGGTTGTCCCGCAGCATGCCCGCCGAATCCTGCCATTCGTGGGGACCCTCTGGATTTTCGTGCTGCTCGCCAATCTCGTAGGGCTCATTCCGGGATTGCATTCGCCGACACGCGATCTCTCAGCGACTGCTGCGCTTGCCGTTCTGGTCTTCCTGTCCACCCACTGGTTCGGCATCCGCGCAAACGGCCTGAAAATCTATCTCCGCCATTACGCCGACCCAAGCATAATCCTGCTTCCCTTCACCATCATCAGCGAGGTGACCCGTACGTTGGCGCTCGCCATCCGCCTGTTCGGCAACATCATGAGCCTCGAGATGGCGGCTCTGCTTGTTCTGCTGATCGCCGGGTTTCTGGTGCCGGTTCCGCTTCTCATGCTGCATGTCGTCGAGGCACTCGTACAAGCCTACATCTTCGGAATGCTCGCCCTGATCTACATCGCCGGTGCGCTGGAGATCCCCGAAACGTGAACCCTGCGAGGAACGAATGACCATAGATATCCACAGCTTCAGCCTCTTCTCCACGATTATCGCGGGACTGGTGATCGCATTCGGGACGATGATTCCGGCGCTCGCCATGGGCCGTGCCATTTCGAGCGCGCTCGAAGCGCTGGCCCGCCAGCCCGAAGCCGAGAAAACCATCACCCGGACGCTGTTCATCGGGTTGGCCATGGTCGAATCGTTGGCCATCTACTGCCTGGTGGTGGCGCTGATACTTCTCTTCCGTAACCCCTTGCTCGAATATTTCGTGAATTAGCGCCATGCAGATCGACTGGACGACCTTCCTGCTCGAGATCCTGAATTTTCTTGTCTTGGTCTGGCTTCTCAAGCGTTTCTTCTACAAGCCGGTGCTTGCCGTGCTGGACAAGCGTCGCGCGGCCGTTGAAGCGGAGACCTCGGAAGCAGCGCGGCTCAAGGGAGAGGCGGATGCACTCGTTTCGCAGTATCAGGCGCGCATGCGCGACTGGGAGCAGGAACGGGAAAAGCTCCGCCACGATCTGGACGGGGAAATCGCGTCGGAACGTCGAAAACGGATGGCGGCGCTGAAGAAGTCGTTGTCCGAGGAGGCGGATGCGGCGCGCGTCCGGGAGGACAAGACGCGCGCGGACCGGGAAGCGTTCATCGCCGCGTCAGCTCGCAGCGAAGCATTCAGGGCGGCCCGAGCGCTGCTGACGCGGCTGGCCTCTCCAAGCCTGACCTCCACCATAGTCGCGGTTTTTCTGGAGGATCTTGCCTCGCTCGGGGAAGCGGAGCGCCGAGAGCTTGAACAGGCCGTCGCCCATCTGGCGTCCGGACACAAGGTCGAGGTCGCTTCCGCTCATCCGCTAGATGCCGCAGAGCAAGCAAGCATAGCGACCGCACTTGGCAAAGCCGTGGGACACGAGGTCAACATGAGCTTCAAGCTTGAGCCTGATCTCCTGGCAGGGCTGCAGGTATCCGCCGGTGAGTGTCTGCTTTCTGCCGACCTTGCAAGTGAATTGGCCTTCTTCCGGGAGCGTCCCAGCAATGGCTGATCAGCCCCACCCGCCCGGCGGATACCGCTTTGGGCTGCGCGTCTCCGAGAGGGGCTACATTGTCGGCATCGGCGACGGCATAGCCTGGGTGAAGGGGCTGCCATCGGCGCGCATCGACGAGATGCTGGAGTTCGCCGACGGCAGCCGTGGTCTGGTGTTCCAGCTTGATCGCGACCTTCTCGGTGCCATCATCCTTCGTCAGACCCATGATCTGACGGCCGGAATGTCGGTTCTTCGCACAGGTCGTACGCTTTTGATCGGCACAGGCGACGATCTGCTTGGCCGGGTGATCGATCCCCTCGGAGGCCCGCTGGATGGTATGCCCGCGCCGGAGGTGAATAACTTCCGCTCATTGGAAGCGCCCGCTCCCTCCATTCTGGATCGCGACACCGTATCCCGGCCGCTCTATACCGGCAGCAAGATCGCCGATGCCCTCATCCCGATCGGCAAGGGGCAGCGGCAGCTTGTCATCGGAGACGACGGGACCGGCAAAAGCGCCTTCGTGCTCGATGCGGTATTGAGCCAGCACGGCCGCGACGTTCGCTGCGTCATGGTTCTGATCGGCCAGACCCGCTCAACCATTGCTGCAACCGTCACGGCATTGCGTGAAGGGGGTGCCCTTGCCTTTACCACACTCGTCGTGGCGGAAGCCGACATGCTGCCGGGCTTTCGCTTTCTCGCCCCATTTGCCGGCTGCGCCATCGCCGAGCAATTCATGCGGGCCGGCAAGGATACGCTGATCGTTTATGATGACCTTACCCAACACGCGCAGTCCTATCGCGAGCTCTCGCTTTTGCTGCGGCGTCCTCCGGGACGCGAGGCCTATCCCGGCGACATTTTCTATCTGCATTCCCGGCTACTGGAACGCTCAACGCAGCTTTCAAAAAGCGACGGTGGGGGAAGCATGACGGCGCTTCCGGTGGTTGCGACCCAACAGGGCGAGATCGCCGCCTATATTCCGACCAATATCATCTCGATCACCGATGGCCAGATCTACTTCGACAGCAAGCTCTTCGCATCAGGCATATTGCCCGCCATCGACATAAGCCGTTCTGTTTCGCGCATTGGCGGAGCAGCCCAGCACAAGGCCGTCAAGACTGCGGCGGCTCGCATCCGCCTCGAATATCTCCAGTTTCTCGAGATGGAACTTTTCGCCCGCTTCGGAACCAAACTGGAGAAGGGCGTTGAAGAAAAACTGAAGCGCGGGCGCTTGCTTCGGGAAATCCTCAAGCAGGACCGGCTTTCCCCTCTCAACGAGAGACAGCATCTGGCCTGGCTCACGGCCTATGGCGAAGGACTGCTGGATCCATTTCCACCGAGCCAGGCCGCAGCCCGCCTGCCCTCTCTCTACGAGGCCGTGGAGCTTGCCGGCCTGTCGCTGGACGATCCGAAGGAGCGGTGGCGCGACGTGCTCGAGGCTGCCCTCACAGAGGCGCAGGGATGAGCCGGAAACGCGAGATCGAAGGGCGCCTTGCCCTCTACAGTGACCTGAAGGGTATTGTTGCCGCCATGCGCAGTTTTGCGCTGGTTGAGCTTCGCCGCGTGAGCCGGCGCGAAGTAGCGCAGTCGCTCGCCAAGGGGGTGGTGGAAACGGCGTTAGGCGACCTCCGCTCCGTCCTGCCGCAGCCCGCACCCGTTACCGGCGATATCTGGCTGCTGTTCGGTTCCGTTCGCGGTTTTTGCGGCAGCTTCAACGAAGATGTGCTGCGTGCATGGCAGGATCACGATAGCCCCACGCCGATGATCGCCTGCGGGGAGCATCTTGTCTCCCTGCTTTCGGAGAGCAGGGAGATTTCGGCAGTGGCGGGTGCCAATGGCGCTCTCGACGCGGCGACGACTATCGACCGGATCCTCACGGAGATCGATACTGTCCGTCTGCGGTCGGAGCGAGTACTCGGGCTCATGGCCGTTGTTCATGACGATGCCGGTGTGACGATCCAGCGACTCCTGCCATTACCTGAACCGCTCAACGGCAGGCGGGCTGAACTTCCCCTCACCTACGAGCCGGCACAAAAGGTCGCCGGAGAGGTCGTCGGGCACTATCTGTTTCACGTCCTGATGGCGATGCTGCTGCGCTCCATCCGCATAGAAAACCACATGCGGCTGATGCAGATGGAAAACGCACTCACCTATCTTCAGGAGGGGGAGGAGGACCTGGGTCGACAGCGCAACCGTCTTCGGCAGGAGGAAATTGTCGAGGAAATCGAGCTCATTGCCGGCGGTGCCAATTCGGGCGGTTTCGGCAGCAACACATTCTGACCCTGACTTGATCCGGAAAGAAATCCGACTCGGATACGTGTTGGATCGAGGATACGTAATTATCGAACGGTGTGGTCAGTCCGGCCGCGATATCACCGCGCGTCCATTCGTTATATCAATGATCATGCGCAGGATATCTGCTTCCTGGGCTTGGGGCAGAGCCACATGCAATTCAGCTCCTGTCGCGATGAAATTCTCGGCATCGATGCGCGTGTCTGGAAAGCCGGCAAGGCGCGCCTTGACCAGCGCAAGATCCGAGAAAGCCGTAGTGATACTGGCTTCGACTCTTGGGACGATTTCGATTTTCCCGGCTGCCCGAAGGCAGGCTGCTGCGGTTCCGCCATAGGCGCGAATGAGGCCGCCGCTGCCGAGCAAGACGCCCCCAAACCATCTGGTAACAACGACAGCGACGGCGTCGAGGGACTGACCGTCGATTGCCTGGAGTATCGGTTTGCCTGCAGTGCCGCCCGGCTCGCCGTCGTCGCTGAACCGATAGGTCTGGCCGATTCGCCACGCCCAGCAGTTGTGATTGGCGGTTGGATCGGAATGCGAAGCAAGAAAGCTTCTCGCTGTCTCTTCGCTCGTCACCGGGCTGGCAAAAGCGAGAAATCGGCTCTTCTTTAAATGCTGTTCGTATGTCGAGACATCATCAAGCGTAAACATCAATACCTTCCTTGGGCCGTCTCATAGGCCTTCGACCGCAGAAGCGCCAGTCTCCAGGGACGGACCGACTGCCGATCACGTGACGATGATCTGCTTCGATGCTTCATGCCTCATCAACCGGAAATTCTACAGATTTTTACTGCAACGTTGCATCACCCGCTCGACAAGTAGAACTTTATCGCTATTCTGCCCGCATGCCGCTCCGGCGGTAGAAAAGTATAAAAATCGTGCAAAATAAAGAAAACACGAATGAAAATCGGCTCCATCCGAACAAGTTTCTCCCTTCAGCATGCTCCTGAACCGTCGCAGCCCCCGCAAGGGGCGACCGGTTGTTTGGGAGCATACACTGCCCGGCGCCACGGTACTTCGGTGACGTCACAGGAGAAAATGAAGGATCGAAACGTGTTCCTTCCCCGACTTGCTCGAGGAAGCGCCTGGGGCCGATTTTCTGGCTTCGCTCCATCAAGGAGCTGAACCGCAAGGTCAAGAGATATCGCGGCCTTGCGGGCACGCCAAACAAGACACTTGAAACAACACGGACCGGTGAAAATCGGCCCAGAAAAGTGGGAGACTATGCAATGAAATACAAAATGGGCATTGCCGCGGCGCTGCTGTCGGCCACGTTCTTTGCAAGCGCCGCCAGCGCCAAGACTTTTGTCTATTGCTCGGAAGGTTCTCCGGAAGGTTTCGATCCGGGCCTCTATACCGCCGGCACGACCTTCGATGCCTCGGCGCATCCGGTCTATAGCCGCCTGCTCGAATTCGAGCCGGGCACGACGAAGCCGGTTGCAGGTCTCGCCGAGAGCTGGACCGTTTCCGAAGACGGGAAGGAATACGTCTTCAAGCTGCGTGCAGGCGTGAAGTTCCACACGACGGACTTTTTTACGCCGACTCGTGCCCTGAATGCCGATGACGTCTTGTTCTCCATCGACCGGCAGATCAACAAGAGCAATCCGTGGAACCAGTATGTTGCCGGTGCCTCCTGGGAATATGCCGCTGGCATGGGATTTCCTGAGCTGATCAAATCCGTCGAGAAGGTCGATGATCTGACGGTGAAGTTCGTCCTCAATCGTCCGGAAGCTCCCTTCCTCGCCAACCTCGCCATGCCGTTCGCTTCGATCATGTCGAAGGAATATGCCGACAGCCTCGAAAAGGCAGGCAAGAAAGAACAGCTGAACCAGATGCCGGTCGGCACAGGTCCGTTCGCCTTCGTCGGCTACCAGCAGGACGCCGTCATCCGCTACAAGAAGAACGCCGACTACTGGGGCGGTGCGCCGAAGATCGACGACCTCGTCTTTGCGATCACCACGGATGCAGCGGTTCGCTATCAGAAGCTGAAGGCCGGCGAATGCCACCTGATGCCGTTCCCGAACGCCGCCGACGTCGAATCGATGAAGGCCGATTCGAACCTGACCGTCATGGAACAGGAAGGCCTGAACGTCGCCTACCTCGCTTACAACACGACCCAGGCTCCGTTCGATAAGCCGGAAGTCCGCAAGGCGCTCAACAAGGCGATCAACAAGAAGGCTATCGTCGACGCCGTCTTCCAGGGCATGGCAACGCCTGCCAAGAACCCGATCCCGCCGACCATGTGGTCCTATAACGACAAGGTCGAAGACGACGCCTACGACCTCGACGCTGCCAAAAAGATGCTCGAAGAGGCCGGCGTCAAGGACCTTTCCATGAAGGTTTGGGCCATGCCTGTTTCGCGCCCGTACATGCTGAATGCGCGTCGTGCCGCGGAAATCATCCAGGACGACTTCGCCAAGATCGGCGTCAAGGTTGAGATTGTTTCCTACGAGTGGGCTGAATACCTCGATCGCTCGAAGGCCAAGGATCGTGACGGTGCCGTCATGCTCGGCTGGACCGGCGACAATGGCGATCCGGACAATTTCCTCGACACCCTGCTCGGTTGCGAAGCTGTCGGCGGCAACAACCGCGCCCAGTGGTGCAACGAGGAGTTCAATACGCTGGTGAAGAAGGCCAAGGTGACCTCCGATCAGGCCGAGCGCACGAAGCTCTACGAAGAGGCCCAGGTCGTCTTCAAGCGCGAAGCTCCGTGGGCGACCCTCGACCACTCGCTGTCGATCGTTCCGATGCGCAAGGAAGTCTCGGGCTTCGTTCAGAGCCCGCTCGGTGACTTCACATTCGAAAACGTGGACATCGCCGAATAACGGCGCCTGAAGAACGTTCTGCCGCGGGATACGTTGCGTATTCCGCGGCAATTGTATTAAGAGACCACCAAATTGAAGCGCGAACCGCGCTTTTGGCTCAGGTCTGACCGGCGCGGACATATGCCCAGCGAGCAGGTCTTCCGGAAACATTGTCACAGGTTTCTTATGTTTAGTTTTCTCCTGCGGCGGCTTGCCGTGCTGATCCCGACATTTCTTGGTGTCTCGATCATCGCCTTTTCCTTCATCCGCCTTTTGCCCGGAGATCCGGTAGCGCTCCTGTCGGGCGAGCGTGTCATGACGCCGGAGCGCCACGCGGAGATCAGCGCGCATCTCGGCCTGGACAGGCCGCTGGTGGTTCAGTATTTCGACTATCTGGGTGGCGTGCTCACCGGAGATTTCGGCACGTCGATCGTCTCCAAATCACCGATCCTAGATCAGTTCCTGGCGCTCTTCCCGGCGACCGTGGAGCTGTCCCTTTGCGCTATCATCATCGCCATCATCGTCGGCATTCCGGCTGGCGTGATCGCGGCCATCAAGCGCGGTTCCTTCTTTGATCAGTCGCTGATGGGGATTGCCCTTGTGGGCTATTCGATGCCCATCTTCTGGTGGGGACTGCTGCTCATCATCCTGTTTTCCGGTATCTTGCAGTGGACGCCAGTCTCGGGACGCATCTCCCTGATGTTCTATTTCCCGCCGGTGACCGGCTTCATGCTTGTCGACTCGCTGCTCTCGGGCCAGAAGGGCGCCTTCGCCTCCGCACTCAGCCATCTCGTCCTGCCGTCAATCGTACTCGCCACGATCCCGCTTGCGGTGATCGCCCGCCAGACCCGTTCGGCGATGCTGGAAGTGCTCTCCGAGGACTATGTGCGAACCGCCCGCGCCAAGGGTCTTTCGCCGTTCCGCGTCGTCGGCATTCACGCGCTTCGCAACGCCATGATCCCGGTCATCACCACGATCGGGCTGCAGATCGGCGTCATGCTGGCAGGCGCGATCCTGACGGAGACGATCTTCTCCTGGCCCGGCATCGGCAAGTGGATGGTCGACTCCGTGTTCCGCCGAGACTATCCGGTCATTCAGGGCGGATTGCTCCTGATCGCGGCGATCATCATGGTCGTCAATCTTCTCGTTGATCTGCTCTACGGTCTGATCAATCCCCGTATCCGGCACTAGAAGGAGGAACTCCCATGGCCGATACCGCCACCACAAAGAGCGCCGAACCGATTTCGAGCGCTGCCCTCCGCCGCAAGATGCTGGCCGAGTTCTGGTTCTACTTTTCCGAAAACCGCGGCGCGGTGATCGGACTCATCGTCTTCGTGGCGCTCGTGATCGTCGCAATTTTCGCGCCGTTCATCGCACCGCATTCGCCGTTCGAACAATATCGCGATGCCGTTCTTGTCCCCCCGGTCTGGAGCGAGGGTGGACAAAGCGCCTACCTGCTCGGTACCGATCCGGTCGGACGTGATATCCTGTCCCGACTGATTTATGGCGCGCAATTTTCGCTGTTCATCGGTGTGTTCGTAACGACGCTGTCGCTAACCTCGGGCGTGCTGATCGGCGTGTTTGCCGGCTACTACCGTGGCTGGGTCGACACGATCATCATGCGTCTGATGGACATTATCCTGGCATTTCCGTCGCTGTTGCTAGCCCTGGTTCTGGTCGCCATTCTCGGTCCCAGCCTGACAAACGGCATGATCGCGATCGCCCTCGTGCTGCAGCCGCATTTCGTGCGGCTGACACGCGCCGCCGTCATGACGGAAAAGAACCGCGACTATGTCACGGCTTCCCGTCTTGCGGGGGCAAGTCCCTTGCGCCTGATGTTCCGCACGATCCTGCCGAATTGCACCGCCCCGCTTATCGTGCAAGCGACGCTCTCGTTCTCCAACGCCATTCTCGATGCCGCAGCTCTCGGCTTCCTCGGCATGGGCGCACAGCCGCCGGCGCCGGAATGGGGAACCATGCTTGCCGAAGCACGTGAATTCATCCTGCGGGCATGGTGGGTCGTCACCTTCCCCGGCCTTGCAATTCTCATCACCGTTCTTGCCATCAACCTGATGGGTGACGGCCTGCGCGATGCGCTCGATCCGAAAATGAAGAGGTCCTGACATGGCCCTGCTCGAAATTCAGAATCTGACGGTCCAATTCGAAACCGCCTCCGGATGGTTCAGGGCCGTCGATGGGGTGTCGCTCTCCGTCGAACCAAGCGAGGTGCTGGCGATCGTCGGCGAGTCGGGTTCGGGAAAATCCGTGTCCATGCTTGCGGTCATGGGGCTCCTGCCCTGGACGGCAAAGATTACAGCCGACCGCATGCTTTTTCAGGGTCGGGATATCCAGAACATCTCGGCCTCCGAACGGCGTGAGCTGATCGGCAAGGACATCGCGATGATCTTCCAGGAGCCCGTCGCCAGCCTTAATCCGTGCTTCACCGTTGGTTTCCAGATCGAGGAGGTGCTGCGCATCCACATGGGCCTCGACAGACAGGCGCGGAGAGATCGGGCAATCGAACTTTTCAAGCTGGTCGGCTTGCCGGATCCCAAGGAACGCCTCGGTCACTTTCCTCACCAGATGTCGGGTGGACAATGCCAGCGCGTGATGATCGCCATGGCGATCGCCTGCAATCCGAAACTGCTGATCGCCGATGAACCGACCACGGCTCTCGATGTGACGATCCAGAAGCAGATCCTCGATCTGCTGATGTCTCTGCAGGCCAAGAACGGCATGGGGCTGATCATGATCACCCATGACATGGGCGTCGTTGCCGAAACGGCGGATCGCGTCATCGTCCAGTACAAGGGGCGTAAGATGGAGGAGGCTGATGTGCTTTCCCTCTTCGAATCACCCAAGAGCAACTACACGAAAGCACTGCTGTCGGCCCTGCCGGAAAATGCCACGGGCGATCGTCTGACGACGGTTTCCGATTTCATGATCAGCGCAGAAGCCGCAGGAGAAATTGCATGAGCGGTCCGCAACAGTCCGGCGGCAAGCCGATGCTCGAAATCCGCGACATCAAGCGCGACTACCACGTTCCTACAGGTCTCTTCAAACCGGAGAAGGTGGTTCATGCGGTCAAGGGTGTGTCATTCTCGCTAGAAACCGGGAAGACACTGGCAATTGTCGGTGAGAGCGGCTGCGGGAAGTCGACGCTTGCCCGCATCCTGACCTTTATCGATGAACCGACGTCCGGCGAACTCTTCATCGACGGCAGCAAGGTGGACACGCGGCCCGGGCACCTGACCGCGGAGATGCGCCAGAAGGTGCAGATCGTCTTCCAGAATCCCTATGGCTCGCTCAATCCGCGCCAGAAGATTGGGGACGTGCTCGGCGAACCGCTTGTGATCAACACCGGCATGTCAGCGGCCGAACGCCGCGAACGGGCGACCGAGATGCTGATCAAGGTCGGACTCGGACCGGAGCACTACAACCGCTACCCGCATATGTTCTCCGGCGGCCAGCGCCAGCGCATCGCCATTGCGCGGGCGCTTATGCTCAATCCCAAACTCCTTGTGCTGGACGAGCCTGTGTCTGCTCTCGATCTTTCCGTCCAGGCGCAGGTGCTCAACCTGCTGGCCGACCTGCAGGAAGAGTTCGGCCTGACCTATGTCTTCATCAGTCACGACCTGTCGGTCGTGCGCTATATCGCCGACGAAGTCATGGTGATGTATTTTGGTGAAGCGGTCGAATATGGAACCCGCGACGCCGTCTTCTCCGATCCGCAACACGAATATACGAAGACCTTGTTCGCGGCGACGCCGCGCGCGGACGTGGCTTCCATTCGGGCACGTGTCGAGGCAAAGAAAAGCGCCGGAGCCAGCGCGCGCTGATTTTCAGGTGACCGGCGGTTCAGGCCATATCCGGATGCCGCCGGTCCAGACTTCGCAAAGCCTGGCTAGCTTCAGCACCCGCATGTCGTCGAAGCGCGGGCCGACGATCTGCAGGCCGATCGGCATGCCGCTTTTCGAGAAAGCACAATTGATCGAGGCTGCCGGCTGTTCCGACATGTTCCACGGCACGGTGAAGGCTATGTGCTCGAAGGGCTGTTCCGGATCGTTGGTCGGCGAGGCCCACTCGGCCGGATAGGAGACGATCGGGTTGGTCGGGGTGAGCACCGCATCGACCGTGGTGAACAGCCTGCCGCAGGCCTTGCGCATTTCGATAGTCTGGCCGAAGCCCTGTACCGCCTCGACGCCGGTGACGTCGGCGCCCTTTTCCGCCCATTGGTAGATATAGGGCAGGATCTTTTCGCGGCGCTCTTTGGGGAGATTGCGGATGTCGCCCCAGAACTTGGCGCGCCAGAACATGTCCAGGCCGTCGAGCATGGCGCGTGTCATCACCGGCTCGACCTCGAAGACCACAGCGCCGGCGTCGTCGAAACGCTTGGCAGCGGTGAGAACAGCGTCGCGGACTTCCGGCTCGCATTCAAAGCCGCAACCGGCATCGAGCATCACGCCGATCTTCATGCCGCGCACGTCGATCTCATCATCCATCCAGTCGAAGTCGTTGGGAGGCAGGCTGGTGCCGTCGCGCCAGTCGGGCCGCGACAACGTTGCCATGGCGATTGCCGCATCCTCGACGCAGCGCGTCATCGGCCCGGCACAACGACCGACATAATAGGGATCGACTGGGATGCGGCCCTGGCTTGGCTTGAAGCCGAACAGCCCGGTCCATCCGGCCGGCAGGCGCACCGAGCCTCCGATGTCGGTTCCTATGTGCAAGGGGCCGTAGCCGGCCGCGCCGGCCGCCGCGGCCCCTGCGCTTGAACCGCCGGGGTTCTTCGTCAGGTCCCAGGGGTTGCGGCTCAAGGGGTGGAAGCTCGACAGTCCGGAGGACAGCATGCCGTAGTCGGGGCAGGTAGTCTTGGCGAAGATCACCGCGCCGTCTTCCCTCATGCGCGCGGCTATCGGCGCGTCCGCCTCGGACGGGATCAGCTCGACCGCCGCCGTGCCGAGTGGCACAGGCTGGCCTCTGGTGGCGATCAACTCTTTTAGCGTTACCGGAATGCCGTCGAGCGTGCCCTGCGGCGCGTCCTGCAGCCAGCGTTCCGTGGAGGCTTTCGCCTGGGCGCGAGCGCTTTCCGGGTCATAGGCATAGAGAGCGGCGACATGCGGCTCGAAGGCCTCGATGCGCGCCTCGACCGCCAGCCAGTATTCGTAAGGGGACAGCGTTTTCGCCCGGAAATTGGCGAGGAGATCCTTGATGGTCAAATGCAGTAAATCGGTCATGTCGACATTCCGTCTCTGCTGAAATGCATTGGTCTCATCGTCCGTTGTCAATCCGCCGATACCGGCCGGGCCGCCATGTCCTCCGCCCTGTGGCAGGCCGCCTGGCGTCCCGGTGCGATCGTCCGCAATTCGGGTCGCTCGGCGACGCAGCGAGCGATCGCTAGCGGACAGCGGTCGCGGAAAGCGCAGCCGCCGGTCTCGGCGAACGGGGCAGGCGGTGGCGCGCTCTCGGATGGCTGCGGCCGGCCGAAGCGCTCGATGCTCGGCTCCGCGTCCGCCAGCACTTTCGTATAGGGATGCAGCGGCTGCTCGAAGACCGCATGCGCCGGCCCTGTCTCGACGAGGCGGCCGCGATACATGACGCCGACGCGGTCGGCGATGCAATCGACCACGGCGAGATTGTGGGTGATGAACAGGAAGGTGACGCCGCGCCTCTCGCGAAGATCCATCAGCAGGTTGAGCACCTGCGCCTGGACCGACAGGTCGAGTGCCGAAACCGCCTCGTCGGCGACGACCAGCTTCGGTTCGGTGATGAGCGCACGGGCAATGGCGATGCGCTGGCGCTGGCCGCCGGAGAACTCGTGCGGATGGCGCTCGGCGTGCTCGGCCTTTAGCCCGACGCTTTCCAGCATGTCTGCGACCCGCTCCTTGATCTCGGCCCGCCCCGGTTTGCGCGCCAGCACATGCAGCGGCTCGGCGACGATGCGGCCGACCTTCTGGCGCGGATCGAGCGAGCCGAACGGATCCTGGAACACCATCTGGAAATTCTCGCGCCTGCGCATCAGCTCCCTCGGCGGCAGCGAGAACAGATCGTCGCCATCGAAGATCACATGCCCGGCGGTCGGGCTGTCGAGCGCCATGGCGAGGCGCGCGAGCGTCGACTTGCCGCAACCGCTCTCGCCCACCACGCCGAAGATCTCGCCGGCGTCCACGGTGAGCGAAACCTCGTCGAGGGCGCGGGTGTGGTGCGGCGCGCCGAACAGGGAATGGCTGACATAGTCGCGGGAGAGTGCGCGGATATCGAGGAGGGGCGTCGTGTTCACTGCTTCTCCTCCTCTTCCGCCCGGATGCAGCGAACGCCGCGTCCGTCGGCAGAGCTGGTCCATCCGGGTTCGCCCGCGTGGCAGGCGTCGATCACGTCCGGGCAGCGGTTGGAGAAGACGCAGCCGGGCGGCAGTTGGTCGAAACCGGGTACACGGCCGCGGATGGTCGCCAGGCGGCCACCATCGCTGATGCGTTTCGGCACGGCAGCGATCAGGCCGCGGGTGTAGGGGTTGCGCGGTCCCGTCAGGACGTCGCGCGTCTCGCCGTCCTCCATCCGCCGGCCCGCATACATGACCAGCATGCGCCGGCACATGCGGGCAATAACGCCGAGATCGTGGCTCACCAGCAGCAGCGCCATGCCGTATTCGCGGGCGAGGTCGTCCAGAATGTCGAGCACTTCCGCCTGCACGGTGACGTCGAGCGCGGTCGTCGGCTCGTCGGCAATCAGCAGGGCCGGCTTCAGCGCCAGCGCGATCGCGATGCCGACCCGCTGGCGCTGACCGCCGGACATTTCATGCGGATAGGTTCCTGCCCGGCGCCGGGCGTCTGGCATCTTCACTTGGTCGAGCAGGTCCACCGCCTTCGCGCGAGCATCGCGCCAGAAGAGGCCGCGATGCCAGACCAGCCCTTCGGCGATCTGGTCGCCAATGGTCATGGCCGGGTTGAGCGCGGTCATCGGCTCCTGGAAGATCATGCCGATGCGGTCGCCGCGGATCGAACACAGCCTCTCTTCCGATGCGTCCAGCAGGTTCTCCCCGGCAAGCGCGATCGTCCCGCTCGCTTCGGCAACGCCGGGCAACAGCCCCATGATCGAAAGCGCCAGCAGCGACTTGCCCGAGCCGCTTTCGCCGACGACACCCAGCGTGTCGCCGGCGTCTAGATCGAAGGCCATGTCTGTCAGGATCGGCATGCGGCTACCGCCGCCGAGGCGGATCGAGACAGAGAGATCACGAACGGAAAGGAGGGGGGTGTCGGTCATCCTCCCATCCTCCCCTTCTCACGCGGGTCGAGCAGGTCGCGCAGGCCGTCGCCCAGCATGTTGAAACCGAAGACGGTGAGCGCGATGGCAAGGCCCGGCAGGATGGCGAGCCAAGGCGCCGTCGCGAGATAGGTCTGGGCGTCGGCCAGCATGCGGCCCCAGGTGGGCGCCGGCGGCGGCATGCCGAGGCCGAGGAAGCTCAGGCCCGCCTCGGTGAGAATGGCCAGTCCCAGTTGGATGGTTGCCTGTACGATGATCTGGCTGGAAATGTTGGGCAGCACGTGTTCGACCGTGATCAGCAACGATCCCTTGCCGGCGCCGCGAGCGGCGAGCACATAATCGCGCGCCCAGATCTGCCGGGCGGCACTGGCTGTCACGCGGGCGAAGACCGGCACCATGAAGACGGCAATGGCGATGATCGCGGTGAAGCGGCCGGAGCCGATCATCGCGCCGAGCATCATCGCCGAAAGGATCGGCGGCACGGCGAAGATCACGTCATTGGCGCGCATGACGAAGGCTTCGGTCAGCCCCCGGCGCGCGGCGGCAAGCACCCCGAGTGCGGTGCCGGCCGCGCCGCCGAGCGTGACGGCGACTGCCGCCGTCGACAGCGAATTCCACGCCCCAACCATCAGCATGGAGGCGATGTCACGGCCGAACTGGTCGGTGCCGAGCAGGCCGTAGGCGAGCGGCGGCTTCAGCTTGTGGATGATCTGCATCTTGGCCGGCGGCAGCGGCGTCCAGACGAGCGACAGGAGAGCGATCGCCACAAGAACCAGGATGATCGCGCCGCCGATCGTCAGATTGGGCCGGCGCAGGAGGCGCCATGGGCCGGAGGCCGCAGGTCTTGCCGTGGTCTTGTCGGCGGGCGCGCTCATCGGCCGTGTCCCCTCAGCCTCGGATCGAGGACCAGGTAGGCCATGTCGACCAGGAAGTTCATGACGATGACGAGGCCGGCGAAGAACAGCACCACGTCCTGCATGACGATGACGTCGCGCTGGGTCAGCGCCTGATAGGCGAGGCGGCCGAGGCCCGGAAGGTTGAAGACGTTCTCGATCAGGATGGCGCCGGCGATCAGGAAGGTAAATTGCAGGCCGAGGATAGTGATGACCGGCACCAGCGCATTGGGCACCGCATGGCGCCAGAGTGCAGCACGGCGCGGCAGCCCCTTGGCACGGGCGGTGCGGACATAGTCTTCGTGCAACACTTCGAGTACGGAGGAGCGCGTCACGCGGGTCAGAACGCCGGCCTGCGGCAGGCCAAGGGCGATCGCCGGCAGGAGCAGGGCCTTCAATCCGGTCAAAAGGCCCGCGTCCCAGCCGGGAAACCCGCCGGCCGGCATCCAGCCGAGCGAGATCGAGAAAGCGAGGATCAAGAGAAGCGCCACCCAGAATCCGGGCACGGCGATGAACATCTGGGAGAAGACGCCGGCGAGATAGTCGAAGCCGGAATTGCGTTTCGCTGCCGAGACGACGCCGAGTGGGATGGCGATCAGCATGGAAATCAGGATCGCCATGAACGCCAGAGGAAGGGTGACGGCCAGACGCTCCGCGATCAGGCCGGCCACCGGCACGCCATAGGTATAGGAATTGCCGAGATCGCCAGTCACCAACCCGCCGAGCCAGAGGAAGTAACGCACCGGCAGGGGCTGATCGAGCCCGAGTTCGCGCCGAAGGGCGGCCAGCGTGTCGGGGCTTGCCGAGGTGCCGAGCATGATGGCGGCCGGATCCCCGGGCAGCACGTCCATGACGATGAAGATCAGGATCGACACGGCCGCGAGCGTCAGGACGAGACTGCCAAGCCGCCGGGCGATGAGGGTCAGCATCGGAGGCTCCTCATTGTATGACACCCCCTCTGGCCAGAGGGGGAGACAGTCATCCTGGAACTCGGTCTAGCTTCCGCCCTCACTCCTCCCAATAGACCTCTGTCAGCACGTTGGACGGGATCGGTTCGTTCTCCCACAGGCCCTTCAGCTTCTTGTCCCAGATGCCGAGCTTCGGCATGACGAAGAGGAACAGCGCCGGCACATCCTCCGCGAGGATCTTCTGCGCCTCGCCATAGAGCCTGTCCTGCTCGGCCGCGTCGGGGGTCGCCTCGATCTTCTTCAGGATGTCGTTGAAGGCGGGGTTCTTGTAGCCGAAATAGTAGGGATCCCGGGCATAGATGTCGATGTCCATCGGCTCGGCATGGGCGACGATGGTCATGTCGAAGTCGCGGCCCTTGAATACGTCCTGCACCCACTTGGCAGGGAATTCCGTCGGCTCGATGTTCATCGTCACGCCGATCTCGGCAAACATCGCCTGCATCACCTGCGCCGAGCGCGGCGCATAGGCCATCTGCGGGGTCTTGATAGTGAAGGTGAAACCATCCGGATAGCCCGCCTCGGCGAGAAGGGCCTTGGCCTTTTCCGGATCGTAAGCGTGAGTGCCGGTCAGGTCGAGATAGCCGCGGTCGTTGGGTGTATAATGGCTGCCGATCGGCGTGCCGTAGCCGGACCAGGCGCCGTCGACGATCACCGAACGATCGAGCGCCATCATCAGCGCCTGGCGCACGCGCTTGTCGTCAAACGGCTTGCGCTCGTTGTTCATGCCGGCCACGACCTTGAGTTCGGTATTGCCGATCACGGTCGTCAGTCTTGCGTCGTCCTTGAAGCTCTCCACCAGCTCCGGCGCGCCGAACTCGGGAAAGGCATCGACGTCGCCGGATTTCAGCGCAGCGGCCTGCGCCTGCGGATTGGCGATGAAGCGGAAGGTCACCTTGTCCAGCTTCACCTTGACGTCTTCGTTCCAGTAGTCGGGATTGGCGGCAAGCTCGACCTTGTCCCCCTTGGCCCAGTTGACGAACTTGAACGGTCCGGTGCCGATCGGCGTGGTCTTGGCCTCAGCCGCACTCTTGGTGCCGACGATCACCGAGGATGGCCAGCCGAGCCAGTAGAGCAGGCTGCCGGCGGGTTCCTTCAGCTTCAGCACCAGCGTTGCGGCATCCGGCGTCTCGATCGTGTCGATGGCGGCGAAGAAGCGTTTTTGCGGATTGACGCTGTCGGCCCCTCGGGCGCGCTCCAGCGATGCCTTGGCTACGGCCGAGTCGAAGGCCTCGCCGTCATGGAACTTCACGCCCTCCTCGAGCTTGAAGGTATAGGTGAGGCCATCCGCGGAGATCTCCCAGCTCTTCGCCAGTTGCGGTTCGATCTTGCCGTCGCGGTCGATCGTCACCAGCCCCTCGAAGACGTTCTGCCACGTTACCTGTCCGATCGCCACGGGAGCGGCGATCGTCGGGTCGAGGCCGGTGGGCTCGATTGTCATGCCGAGGATGAGGGAGGTCTTGGCGACGGCGATCCCGGCGCCCGACAATGTTACGGCAGTTGCGGCCACCAGCCTGATGGCAAAGGCCCTCAGCAAGGCACGCTTGGGCATCAAGAAAGTGCTGGTCATGAAGTTCCCCCATTCTTGGCATCTCATTTTGATCCGGCGGCACAGCCGGACAATGCTTCGCCAAAAATAGTGGCATCTCGCAACCGCACACACAATCGCGTTTTTGTGTTCGCAATCGGGATAGGCGCCAATTGACCGGAGCCATGGCGCATTATCGGGCAAAAAGAAACGGGGCATCGACCTTGCCTGATGCCAGAATTCCGAGCCGGTGTGCCCGGAGAGGACTGTTAGGGCATCTGCGCGCCGGTCGTCGTCAGATAGACCGAGTAGAGCGATCTGGTGGCTGTGATAAACAGTCGATTGCGTCTCGGCCCGCCAAAGGTCAAGTTCGCAACCGTTTGTGGTATTAGAATCTTGCCGATAAGACTGCCGTCGGGTGAAAAGCAATGTACGCCATCGCCGGCGCTCGTCCAGAGATTGCCATGGATATCGAGACGGAAGCCGTCCGGTATGCCGCAGTCGATCGTGCAGAAAACACGGTCGTTTCTCAACTTGCCGTCTTCGCCGACATCGAAGACCCTTATGTGACGTGGCGCCGACGCATCATGGCTTGCGGCCGAATCGGCCACATAGAGCTTTGTCTCGTCGGGAGAGAAGGCGAGGCCGTTCGGCTGCCTGAAATCGGTGATTACGGCACGGATCTCGCCGGTCGTAGCATCGACCTTGTAGACATTGCGGGTCGGCTGCTCAGGTTCGGCCTGATAGCCTTCGTAGTTGGAGAGGATGCCGTACGTAGGATCGGTAAACCAGATCGAGCCGTCGCTGTGCACGACGACGTCGTTCGGTGAGTTGAGCCGCTGGCCGTTGAAGCGGTCCGCAATGACCGTGATGGTGCCATCAGGTTCGGTGCGGGTTACACGCCGCATGCCGTGTTCGCAAGAAACCAGCCGGCCCTGGCGGTCACGCGTATTGCCATTGGCGAAATTGGACGGTTCTCTGAAAACGGAAACGCCGTCGCCAGGTACCCAGCGCAGCATTCTCTGATTCGGTATGTCGCTCCAGACAAGGCAATTCAGATCGCTGAACCAGACCGGGCCCTCGGCCCAGCGGCAATCGCTATAGAGTTCATCCAGCGCCGCGGAGGGAACGATCAACTGGCGAAACCGCGGGTCGATGATTTCATAGGGCGAGTTGCCAACTGTCGTCATGGTCTTCAGTTCCATAATTGCCTCCGCCGTTTCGAGGCCATCACCGGCTGGTGCTGTTTCGCCCGCTCGCGAGCAGAATGACGGAGATGATGATGAGGCCGGTCAGGATCAGCCGGAAACCGGCGCCGAAACCGTAGGTATTGAGCATCGAGACGACGAGAAACAGGAACAGGGCGGCTCCCCAGATCCCCGGAATATTGGAATCCCCGCCGGCGACAGCGGTGCCGCCAATGACAACCACCGCAATGGACATCAGAAGGTATTCGGATCCCATGTTCAGGGCCGCGCCTCCCGAAAAGCTTGCGAGCAGATAGCCGCTGATGGATGCTAGCACCGCGCAGAGCAGATAGGTGACCAGGCGCGTGCCATCGACGGGAATGCCCGCCATCCTCGCCGCGAACATGCTCTGGCCGATTGCGGAAATCCAGCGGCCATAGATGTTCTTGTGCAGCAGCAGCCAGCCCGCGACCGAAACAAGCAGCGCCAGAATGGCGATGTTTGGGACGCCGGCGGTGGCCGATGTCGTGAAGTCCGCGAGCGCCGGCGGCGGCTTGATACGCAGGCCGCGGTTATACCAGATCGCGGCTGATTGGACGATGAAGCTCATCGAAAGCGTCGCGATGATCGGCGGTATGCGCAAAATCTTGATCAGCGCGTAGTTGCCGATACCGACTGCCAACCCGATCAGAATGGAGATCATCAGGCCAAACAGGATCATGCCGTCTTCGACATTCATCAGCTTCAGAGCAATCGTGCCGGCAAGCGTCATCGTGGCCGGCACGGAGAGATCGATATTGCCGGGACCCAGCGTGATTACGAACATCTGGCCGATGCCGACGATCACTGCAAAGGATGCGAAGGTGAGCGAAGTCTGGGTCAATGCAAGTGCGCTTGCACCGCCCGTAAAGAGCACCGTCACAAGCCAGACGATTGCCATGGCGACAAAGGACCAGACCCACGGCTTCCGGGAGAGGGTAAGAAGGAGAGACATCAGCGATTTCTCCGTTTTTCGAGCCGATGGAACAACAAGCGGAGCGCCAGCACGATGATGAGAATCGCTCCTTGCGCCCCGATCTGCCAATCGGGGGAGATGCGCAGGAAAGACAGAAAGGAACCAGCCAGGGTCAATGTCAGGGCCCCGATAACCGCTCCAATCGGTGATACCCGACCGCCGACGAACTCGCCGCCGCCAAGAATGACACCGGCAATGGACAAAAGCGTGTATCGAAGGGCGATATTGGCATCGGCCGAGGTGGTCAGCCCGACGAGCGCAATACCCGACAATGAGGCGAAGAACCCGGCAAGTGCATAGGTGCCGGCCCTGATTGCGACGACCGACCACCCGGATCGCTCAACAGAGCGTTGATTGCCGCCAACGCCGCGCATCAGGACACCAAAGGTCGAGCGCATAACGATGAAGTGCGCAACAACTGCAATGACAATGCTGGCGATGATGGCTACGGGAACAAGCGGCGGACGTACGGTCATGATCCAGCGCGCCCAGGTCGGAGCGGATCCGCCGGGCGAAGGCAGCAAGAGCACGGCAAGGCCGGCCCAGATGAAGCTCATGCCGAGGGTGACGACGATCGACGGCAGATTGCGAAGATAGATCACGACGCCAAGGAAGGCGTAGACCGCTACCGCGCCGAGCAGGATCAGGACACCAAGCGCCGGGGATGACTGCAGGAAAGTTGCCGCGACGCATGCTGCAAAGCTCACAAACGTGCCCATCGACAGGTCGAGGTCGTTGACCGCGATGATGAACATCTGCGCAATGGTCGCGAGCGCGATCGGAACGGCAAGATTGAGGAGAAGGTTGAGCCCCGTATAGCTCATGGCGCGCGGCTGCAGCCAGAACACGGCGGCAAGAAGGGCCACAAGCGAGGCCGCCGGGACGATCATGCGGATCGCGGAGGACGAGAGACGCAGGTTCATACTGCTTCTCCTTCGAAAGACGCGGCCAGGATATTGTCCTCATTGATGTCATCGCCGGAAAGTTCGGCCACAATTGCTCCATCGCGAAACACATAGACCCGGTCGCACAGGCAGATTTCGTCCATTTCCGTCGAGTACCAGATGAAGGTGCGGCCCTTGGTGCGTTCCGCGCGCAAGATGTTATAGACTTCCTGCTTGGTCCCGATGTCGACGCCCCGCATTGGGTCGTCCATCAGCACGACGGAGGCCCGCGTTGCCAGGGCGCGCGCAAACAGCACTTTCTGCTGGTTTCCACCCGAGAGCGAGAGAATGCCGTTCAACATGTCGTGTGTCCGGATCTCCATCTGGCTCTTCCAGTCGGCGGCGAGATCCGCCTCACGCCGGCGATCCACGAAGCCTGCCCGCGAGAGACGGCCAAGGGAAGCGATTGTCAGATTCTGCAGAATACTCCAGAGCGGGAAGGTTCCGTTCAGGCTACGGTCGCCCGCGACGAAGGCAATGGCGTCAGCACCTGGGAGCCAGTTATTGCCCTTGCGGCGGAATAGCTCGAGCAACATGTCCGTCTGGCCGTGACCGCCGAGGCCGGCAAGGCCGATAATCTCGCCGCGATACGCTTCGAACGCGATGGCACTGTCTTCAGAGGCGGGGAGGGCCAAGACAGGCGCGCCGGTACGCTTGCTCGCGTCCATTGCCGAGCGCGCCTGCTCCTTGACAACGCTGCCCATGGCCTGGACGAGGCTTTGAGTGGTAAAATCCCTGGCCGGCCTGTCCGTTACGACCTTGCCGTCCTTCATCACCACGATGCGATCCGCGGTCGAGAGAATTTCCCCCAGGATATGCGAAATAAGCAGTACCGAACCGCCGGTATCCACATAGCGTCTGACATAGGCCATCAATTGCGCGGCCAGACCGGCATCGAGGGAGGAGGTCGGCTCGTCAAGGATGACGAGCTTCGGAGAGGGGCCGACGACAGCGAAAGCGATGGCAATTTCGACCATTTGCCGCTCGGCGATGGAGAGTTCGCCGACGGATGAGGTGCAGTTTATCCGATGACCGGGAAAGATCTCGTCCAGGATTTCGCGCATGACGTGGTGCGCCTTGCCGCGCCAACCCGGGCCGGCCAGGGCGCGGTGCATGATCCTAGCATTCTCGATGATCGTCAGGTTTGTGCAGAGCGACAGCTCCTGGAATACGCACCGGATACCCTCGCTGCGCGCGACGTTGATGCCGTGCCGCGCGACCGGGGAGCCGTTATAGGAAATACTGCCCTGGTGGGGCGAGAGTCCGCCATTGATCACGTTGACAATCGTCGATTTGCCGGCGCCGTTGTGGCCAACGAGGCCGATGCATTCGCCCGCCTGGATCGTCAGATCCACACCATTTAGGGCGCGAACGGCGCCGAAGTGCACCTGGACGTCCCTAGCGGCGACGATCGCTTCTGTCTGAGCGTTCATGGTCATCAATTCGGGCTCTGATTGGATGTGGAACTGCAAAGATGCCCGGGACGGACCACCTTGCGGCGCGCCGCCCCGGTCGGGAGTAATCCTATCGCTTCCGCCTTACTTTGCTGCAGCGATTACCTTCTGGGCGTCTTCGAGGCTGTACTCGACGTTCGCTACACCACCCTTCTGGGTGTTGGCGAGGTTGGCCTCAAGATTGTCCTGGTCGATGCGCAGGAAGGGCACCACGAGGTCTTTCTTGACTTCCTTGCCATCGAGGATCTGCTGGGCGACCCAGAAGGCGAGCGTCGAGACGCCAGGTGCGATCGAAACCGACATGGTCTCATATCCGTTGGCATCCTTCTGCTGCTTCCACCAAAGCAACTCGTCCTCGCGGTTACCCATGACGATTGTCGGCATCGGACGGTTGGCGGCAGCAAAAGCCTGAGCGGCGCCGTAGCCGTCACCTCCCTGGGTCACAACTGCCGCAACCTCTGGCAGGCTGGGAAGCACGCCGGCAACAGCGCGCTGCGCGACATCCTGGGCCCAGTCGCCGTGCACGGAGCCGACGATCTTGAATTGTGGGTATTGTTCGACGCCGGCATGGATGCCAGCCGAGATCTCATCGTCGACGAAAACGCCGGCAAGGCCGCGCACTTCGAGCAGATTGCCGCCATTCGGCATCTTCTTCGCGAGATAATCGATCTGGCTGCGGCCCATTTCCTTGAAGTCCACAGCGATGCGCCAAGCGCAAGGTTCCGTGACGATGCCATCGAACGAGACGACCGTGATGCCGGCATCGCAGGCTTCCTTCACAGCGCCGTTGAGCGCGGTTGGCGATGCCGCATTGAGCACGATAGCATCATAGCCCTGCAGGATCAGGTTCTGGATCTGGGCCGCCTGCTCGGTTGCCTGGTTTTCCGCGGTCGTGAACGCATCGGCTGCAGCGACCTGGCCCGCCTTGACGGCTTCGCCAGTCACCTTTTCCCAGCTGGTCAGCATGGCCTGGCGCCAGGAGTTGCCGGCGTAGTTGTTCGATAGGGCGATTTTCTTGCCCGACGTATCCGCGAGCGCGGAACCGGCCATAGCGACACAAAGCACGGCGACGGATGCACCGAGTACACTCTTGATTTTCATGTTTTCCTCCCATAAGCCAGCGTGGCGCTTGGCGGATTCGTTGTGTCCACATCCTCAATGGACAGCCGAAACTCTCTAAAGCCGGGCTCCGAGCTCAGCTTGATCAGAATGACCACGGCGCCCTAGTCTGTACAGGCACTTTACGGCATAAAAGGTGCGGCAAACCGCCAGAAATTTGCGGGATCCCGCAAGACGCCGCGACTTGTTGGCTCTCTAATGAATGCATATGTGTAAGGCGCGTGCGGTCGCCGCGAGGGTATCGGCGAACTGCGCGGGAGGATACCTGCATGCTGGATACCGTTCACCCGGCCTTGTTCGATCACTATCTGGGCATTTCACGCCTGCTGGCAGGTCAGCTCGATTTTCATTCCGCGATCCAGGCTGTCGATACGGAAATAAATGACATCATTCCGCATGATCATCTCGATGTCTGCATCATCATGGTCGATGGGCAGTACCACACAGCTTATGAAAGTGGCTTTGAGACCGATTGGGGCAAGGTTCCGCCGGCACCCTTGTCGGAAAGTCCGATCAGGTCCGTGCTGTGGGGGGAGGTCGAATATCTGCTGACCGAGGATGCCTGCACGGACGAGCGGTTCCATTTCGAGGGGGCATTCTCGCAGCCCATTCTCGAGCAATCTCTGCGCAGCCGCCTGCATGTGCCGCTGAAGGTTCAGGGTGACGTCATCGGCGTGCTCAGCTGCTCCAGCCGCGAACGCGGGCTCTACGATTTGCAGGATATTGGAAACGCCCGCGCGATCGCCGATCTGCTCGCTCCCTATTTCTTTGCCCTGCGGGCGGCCGAACAGGCGAAGCGCTCAGCCATTGTCGAAGCTGAGGCCAGGGCGCGAGAGGAAGGCCTGAGGCTCGGCGCGCTAAAGCTGACCGGGGCGCTGGAAGCGGAACGTCAGCGGATCGGTATGGATCTCCACGATGAGACGCTCGCCGACCTTACGCGGCTTGCCCGAAGGCTGGAGCGGCAGATCCACCAGCCGGAAATCACGGGCGACGCGCTGGAGCCCATTTTCAGGGGGCTGCAGCATTGCATGCAGGACCTCCGGCGAATCATCGAAGAGGCAAAACCGTCGATTCTGCAGCTTTTTGGTTTCGCCGAGGCAGTGGAGAACCACCTCGACCGTTCCATCCGCGACAGCGGCCTGGACATTTCCTGGACACTTGAAAACAATACCGGCGGTGCGTTGGAGCGGCTGAACCAGACGGTGAGCACCGCGCTTTTCCGCATCGCGCAGGAAGCAATCAACAACGCCATCCGCCACTCCCAGGCTTCCGAGATCCTGGTTCGCCTCAAGGCCTCCGAGCGGCAAATCGTCATCGAGATCATAGACAACGGCATCGGCTTCGAGCGGCCTGTAAAGCGGGCCGGCTGCGGCATAGACAACATGAAAACCCGGGCCCGACTGATTTCCGCTAGATTCGAGATCGCCAACAAACCGGGCCATGGCAGCGTCGTGCGCGTCCAGCTCGCACCCGATTGCACGGCCCAGGAGGTAACCTCCAAATGAATATCCTCATCATCGAGGACGATGTCCTTCACCGCGCCTATCTGCGTGAAGCGGTGCATGCGGCTCTTCCTGAGTGCGATATGCTGATCGAAGCCGAGAACGGCATGATCGGTGAGCGGCTCGCTCGCGAGCATCGCTCGGCCAATATCATCATGGATCTGCAGATGAGTCCCCGCAACGGCATCGAGGCCGCCAGGACGATCTGGAAAGAGCGGCCGGACACGAATATCCTGTTCTGGTCGAATTATTCCGATGAGGCCTATGTCCGGGGCGTCTCCCGTATCGTCCCGGATGGGGCTGCCTATGGCTATGTGCTGAAATCGGCATCCGACGACCGCTTGAAACTGGCGTTGCGGTCAATTTTCATCGAGTCCCAATGTGTGATCGACCGCGAAGTCCGCGGCATGCAGCAGAAGAGCCTTAGCTATGGCGGCGGGTTCACCGATTCCGAATACGAAGTGCTGATCGACATCGCACTCGGGCTTACGGACCGCGCGATTGCGCAGCGGCGCAATCTCTCGCTCAGAAGCGTGCAGAACCGGTTGCAGCAGCTCTACGAGAAGCTGGACGTCTATCAGGCCGTTGGCGAGGATGGCGAGGATGGCCGGTTCAATCTACGGACGCGAGCGATCACGATCGCGATCTTGCGCAAGTTGCTGAACCACAACGCGCTGGAAAAGGCAGAAGCGGAGCTGGCTTCATGGCTCGACGGCGAGGGGACCGCAAAACGTGGAAACCACTGAGGATTTCAGGATGCGCTGCGTCTCCTCCTTGCCTCAGCCATGATCGGTAGTCCTGTCATTTGATCCCACCCATCTCCAGGCGTTCCAAAGCACAACAAGAGGGCCAGCCTTCGCAGTGGCCCTCCTCCAGGCCGCGGGGGCCACAACATCACGAGCATCTAGCAAAGCAAGCCATTCGTTTTTTCGACTGAGGAGTGTCCGTAATCAGGGACCAAAGTGTTTGGTGCCCGATTCCGCAAGCGACGTCGGAAATACCGTGGTGATCAGTCTATCAGCGGCAATCACCGGGCGTCTGCTGGCCACCTTTGCCGCGTCCGCCGAGAATTCTGGCAAGCGATCTCCGGATTCTGTCCACTCGCTCGGAATAATTGCGAAAGGAGATGCGTTTCGTTGAAACCTGTACTATAGGTTCTGCAAAACCCGAGGAGTTTCTCATGGAGCAGATCACAGTGGCGCCCGGGCTTTCCGGGGATTTCGTCTCCAGCACAATTGCCGCAATCACCAGCCTGATCCGAGAGAACGAGTTGAAACCCGGCGATCGTTTGCCGGCGGAAGCCACCCTGACCAAAGATCTGCATGTCTCTCGGACGGTCGTGCGGGAGGCGCTTCGGTCCCTAGCGGCTCTCCGCCTCGTCGATCTCGGCGCCGGAAAGCGCCCGACAGTTGCCGAGCTCGATGACGCCACCATGTCGCTTATGATCAACCATGGTGTTGTGACGGACCAGATCGACATCCAGCAGATCTACGATGCTCGCCGCACCATTGAGGCGCGCACGGCGACGTTGGCAGCACTTCGGCGCTCCAATGATGAGGCTCGGGTCATATTTGGTCATGCGCGCGCCATGGAGGAGAAATTTGCCGACCCGCCGGCGGTCATGGAGCATGATATCGCATTTCATCTTGCGGTCGCGAGGGCGTCCGGAAATCCGGTCTTCACGCTCATCATCGGTGCGTTCCAGGGTGTCATGCGCGAGACGTGGCCGATTGGCTGGCGCAGCCGGTCAGGCGAGGAGGATCGGCGTGCGATGAACAGGCTGCATGTCGAATTGGCCGAAGCGATTGCCGCCGGGGATCCACGAACTGCTGCGGACCTCATGGCCCGACATTTCGACGAGAGCATCAAGGCCCTGCTTGCTGCAGGCCTCATCTGAAAGAGGACATTCATGAAAATCACCGGCCTCGAAACCTTGCGTGTCGCGGAGCGCGCCAATCTCATATGGTTGCTTGTCCATACCGATGAAGGATTGACCGGGCTTGGCGAGACCTTCTTCGGCGCCGAGACCGTCGAGGCCCATGTGCATGAATATATCGCGCCACGCGTCATCGGCCGCGATCCGCTGGAGATCGACAGGCTGTCCGCCGATCTCGTCGGCTATCTCGGCTTCCGCTCCTCCGGGGGCGAGGTGCGCGGCAATTCCGCCTTCGACATCGCGCTATGGGACCTGTTCGGAAAGGCGACCAACCAGCCGATCGCCCAGCTTCTGGGCGGCTTCACCCGCCGCGAGATCCGCACCTACAATACCTGCGCCGGCACCGAATACATCAAGAAGGCCACGGGCCAGACGACCGCCAACTACGGGCTTTCCGAGGGCCGCGACTACGACGACCTGAACGGCTTCCTCTATCGCGCCGACGAACTGGCCCACTCGTTGCTGGAGGACGGCATCACGGCGATGAAGATCTGGCCCTTCGATGCCGCCGCCGAGAAGTCGCGTGGCCAGTACATCTCCATGCCGGATCTCAAACAGGCGCTTCAGCCCTTCGAGAAGATCCGCGCCGCCGTCGGCGATAGGATGGACATCATGGTGGAGTTCCACTCCATGTGGCAGCTGCTGCCGGCCATGCAGATCGCCAAGGCGCTCACCCCTTACCAGACTTTCTGGCACGAAGACCCGATCAAGATGGACAGCCTGTCGAGCCTGAAGCGCTATGCCGAAGTGTCCCCCGCCCCGATCTCCGCTTCGGAGACGCTCGGTTCGCGCTGGGCCTTCCGCGACTATCTCGAAACCGGCGCCGCCGGGGTGGTCATGCTCGACATTTCCTGGTGCGGCGGCCTGTCGGAAGCGCGCAAGATCGCCGCCATGGCCGAGGCTTGGCATCTGCCGGTCGCGCCACATGACTGCACCGGGCCGGTCGTGCTCTGCGCCTCGACGCATCTGTCGCTCAATGCCCCCAACGCGCTGGTGCAGGAGAGCGTGCGCGCCTTCTATCGTACCTGGTACCTGGATCTGGTCACCGCCCTGCCGGAAGTGAAGAACGGCATGATAACAGTACCGCCCGGCCCCGGCCTCGGTATGGAACTCAACCCGGATCTCGAGCGGGCCTTTACGGTCTCCCGCCGCATCTCCGATGCATCCACCATCTGAACGCCGCAGACACTCGACGGAAGAAGACAGAAATGGCAAACACCTCTGAAACCTTCGGCAGTAGCCGATACCGCGCCATGGCAGGACCGGCGGTCATGCTGCTTGGCATGCTGATGTTCGCGCTCAACGATGCCATGGGCAAATGGCTCGTCGCCAGCTACGGACTCGGCCAGGTCATCCTGATCCGCAGCATAGCCGCCCTGCTGATCCTTTCGCCTTTCCTCTGGCTTGCCGGCAGGAAGCCGATCCTCGAGGCGGAGCAGCCGCTGATGCAGCTGGCGCGCGTCGTCTTTTCGACGATGGAGGTTTTCTGCTTCTACTACGCGGTCATGTACCTGCCGCTCGCCGACGTCATGACCTACTGGCTTGCCGCACCGATCTACGTCGCCGCCGCCTCGCCGCTTCTGCTCGGCGAAAAGGTCGGCTGGCGGCGCTGGAGCGCGATCTTCATCGGTTTCGTCGGCGTCATCATCACGCTCGAGCCGTCGAGCGCCATGTTCACCATGCCGGCAATCATCTCCATCCTTGGCACCTTTGCCTTCGCCTTCATGCTGCTTTCCGGCCGCAGCCTGCGCGGCACGCCGGACAAGACGCTCGTCCTGTTCCAGGTTGGCGGCGCCGGCCTTGCCGGCCTCGTCTTCGCGCCGTTCGACTGGACGCCGCTCACGTCGGTGTCCGAGGTCGCCTTGCTCGCCCTGCTCGGAGTGGTCGCCATGGGCGCGCATATGTTGGTCAACCGCGCGCTGAAAATCTCGGACGCGGCGACCGTCGCGCCGCTCCAATACACCCTCCTGCTATGGGCGATCATCTTTGGCTGGATGTTTTTCGGCGACGTGCCGCGCCTCACGATGATGCTCGGCGCAGCACTCATTGTTGGCTCGGGTATGTTCATCTTCTTCCGTGAACAACAGTTGAAGCGGCGCGAGCCCGATCGCCCGTTCGACCTGCCATGACCACACGACCACACTGACGATAACAGGAAGGGGCCGTTCCTCGTGGGCGGCCCTCTTTGCCACCCCATTCCTTCGAGCACCGGACGGAATGAAGGAAGGCCCGGGAGGTATCTCCCGGGCCTTCCTTCATCATCACTTGGCCGCGACGGACGCGGACGATTTGTCGTGATCGGCTTTACTTGCGGATCTCGGCAAGCTTGGCGAGGATCGCGTCGACAACATCGGCGCCGATTTCAGCCTTGTGCTTGTCGTAGACGATCATGGACTTCTCGCGAATGCGAGCCTGTTCTTCAGGAGAAAGAACATTGACCTCGATGCCTTCGGCCTTGATCTTCTCCAGTGACTTCTTGTTCAGGTCCTGGATGACCTTGCGCTCTTCATCGCGGCCGACGATCGCGCATTCGCGAAGGGCTGCCTGTTCTTCCGGTGCGTAGGTGTCGAAGATCGCTTTCGAGAAGAGGAACAGGAACGGCGTATACGCGTGATTCGTTTCGGTGACGTACTTCTGCACTTCATAGAACTTCGACGTATCGATCGTCACATAGGGATTTTCCTGCGCATCGATCGCCTTGGTTTCCAGCGCCGAGAACACTTCGCCGAAGGCCATCGGGGTGGCATTGGCGCCGAGATTCTGGAAGGTGTCGAGGAAGATGTTGTTCTGCATGACGCGAACCTTCATGCCCTCGAAGTCTTCCCACTTGGTGACCGGGCGAACGGAGTTCGACAGGTTGCGGAAGCCGTTTTCCCAGTAGGCGAGGTTGATGAGGCCTGCTTCTTCGAGTTTTTTGTTCATCTGCGTGCCGAAATCGCCGTCGAGAACCTTGTAGGCTTCGTCAGCGCTGGCGAACAGGAACGGAAGGTCGAAGACGCCGAGCGCCGGCACGATGCCGACCAGCGGCGAGGACGAGGTGACGACAGCTTCCTGAACGCCCGAGCGCAGGGCCTGGGTTGCCTGAAGGTCGCCGCCGAGCGCGCCGCCCCAGAAGGCGGTGAGCTTGAGCTTGCCGCCGGACTTGTCGTCCAGGCAGGCCTGCATGGCTTTGATGCCGTTGCCGACCGGATGGTCGGCATTGATGCCGTTCGAGACGCGGATGTTACGATCGCTGAACTCGGCAAATGCCGGGGCAGCGGCGGAGCAGGCAAATGCGATGGCGGTGGTGGTCAGAAGCAGTTTTCTCATATTTTCCTCCCATTGGAATGTTGAGTGAGAAGTCTTGTGCTCGCGGACTGTCAACGCAGCCAGCGGGCGGGGACGAGAACCAGATCCGGGAATAGGACCAGGGTAAAGAGCACGAGGACCTGCGCTACGAGGAAGGGTGCGACGCCCACTGTCACCTTGCCGAGCGGCACGCGACCGACGCCGCTGACGACGTTCAGGACGACGCCCACCGGTGGGGTCAACAGGCCGATACAGGTGTTCATGATGAACAGGACGCCGAAATAGACCGGGTCGATTCCCGCCTGCTTGATGATCGGCATCAGCACGGGCGTCAGGATCAGGATCGTCGGAGTGAGATCAAGCGCGGTACCGACGACCAGCACGACCAGCATGATGACGAACATCAGAAGCGTCGGACGGTCGATCAGCGGCTCGATGAAGCCAGTGATTTCGGCCGGAATATTGGCGGCGGTGATCAGCCAGGCGGAGACCAGCGCAGCGCAGACCAAGAACATGATGACAGACGTCGTCTTGGCCGCCTGGAGGATGACATGAGGCAGTTCACGGGGCGTAAGCTCCCTGTAGACGACCATGCCGACGAAGAGCGCATATGCCGCTGCGACCACAGCCGCTTCCGTCGGCGTCACGACACCGGCCTTAATGCCGCCAAGAATGATTACCGGCATGCCAAGTGCCCAGAGTGCCCGGCCGGTGACCCGCAGACGTTCCTTCATCGGCGTGCGCGGCAGCGCCTCGACCTTGTCCTTGCGCACCACGATCAGCCAGGTGGCGATGAGCGCGAGCCCCATTATCAGACCCGGCACGATGCCGGCCATGAAAAGCTGGGTGATCGAGACGTTCGCGGCCACACCGAAGACGATGAAAGCCATGGATGGCGGTATGACCGGCGCGATGACGCCGCCTGCGGCGATCAGGCCGGCGGAGCGCGGCACGTTGTAGCCGGCCTTCGCCATCATGGGAATAAGAATTGCGGCAAGCGCCGCCGTATCGGCTGCGGCAGAACCGGAAATGCTGGCCATGATGACCGCAGCCATGATCGCGACAATGCCAAGACCGCCGCGAATGTGGCCGACGCAGGCGATCGCGAAATCGATGATGCGGCGCGACAGGCCGCCGGCATTCATCAGCTCTCCGGCAAGGATGAAAAAGGGAATGGCGAGCAGTGTGAAGGTGTCGGCGCCCGCGATCATATTCTGGGCGATGATCTGTGTGTTGAACATGCCCATGTACCACATGAGCGTAACACCGCAGAACATCAGCGCGAAGGCTACCGGCACGCCGATCGCCATGGCGCCGAGCAGGGAAGCGATAAATACGACCAGAGTCATCAGGCACGCTCCGAGAGATGCTCGAGGGACATGTTTTCACCGGCAAAGGCGGCGATTTCTTCCTCGGTGACGCGGCCGGTCAACAGGCGGAACAAGCGCTCAAGCGCAATCAGCACGACACCGGCGCCCGTGAAGAACCCAATGCCGTAGACCCAGATCATCGGGAGCTTGGTGACGGGTGCCGCCATGCTGGCATTGATCGGGGCCTGCTTCCAGGTGCCCCAGAAGAAGATCGCAGACACGACGATGATGACGATGTTCGACAAGATCATGCAGATGATCCGGCCCCTGCGGCCAAACAGCATGACCAGCGTTTCGACGCCGACATGCGCATGCTCGCGAAATGCGACGACAGCGCCAATGAAGGTCAGCCAGACAAAGAAATACCGCGAAAGCTCATCAGAGACATTGAGACCCGAGTTGAAACCGTATCGCAGCACCACGTTGACGAAGACCATCACGGCCATGGCCGAGAGGAAGAAGATCAACAGTATTTCGAGGAAACGATAGAATGCGTCGATTGCCTTTTGCATGGCAAACCTCCTCACACCTTGTCCAGAAGGCCTCGGGCGGCCAGGTTGCGGATCAGTGCGGTCGTGCCGAAGGTCCATTCGGGGCATGCGTCACTGCGCTCGACCCAGTTCACCAGGCGGCCAAGCTTCGGCGTGGCGATTTCAACCCGGTCGCCAAGCTCGTGGGTGAAGCCCTGGCCAGCGCCGCGGCGGTCCTTGACCGGCGCGAACATCGTGCCGAGGAACAGCACGGCGCCGTCTGGGTATTGATGGTTGCGATTGAGGAGTTGGCGGGCAAGATCGGCCGGTTTGCGGCTGATCGCCTCCATCGGGCTCTCCCCTGTCATGACGAAACCATCTTTGCCCTCAACGAGTAGCGAAACGCGGACGCGGCCCAGATCGTTGAGCGAGAACCCGTTGTCGAACAGGCGAATGAAGGGGCCGATCGAGCATGAGGCGTTATTGTCCTTGGCCTTGCCCAGAAGCAGGGCCGAGCGGCCTTCGATGTCGCGCAAGTTGACGTCGTTGCCCAGCGTTGCGCCGACGATTTCGCCAGTGGAGCGAAGCACGAGCACGACTTCGGGCTCGGGATTGTTCCATTCCGACATCGGATGAATGCCGACCTCGGCACCGCAGCCGACGGCCGACATGGGCTGTGCCTTGGTGAAGATTTCCGCGTCTGGGCCGATGCCGACCTCGAGATATTGTGACCACAGGTTCATGTCCTGCAACAGCGCCTTGACGTGCGCTGCCTGTTCGGAACCGGCGACGACCCCGCGCAGGCTGTCGCCGAGGACGGGCGCCAGGCGCTTGCGGATGTCGAGAGCCCGGGTGGCGTCGCCCTTTGCCTGCTCCTCGATCACCCGCTCCAGCATGCTGTCAGCGAATGTAACGCCCGCCGCCTTGATCGCCTGCAGATCGGTTGGGGCGAGCAGGCTTCCGTTTTCTCCGGAGAGGAAAGCATCGAGCGGCCCGAGATCACGAAAGTTCCTGGTATCGCGCAATAGGCCGACAAGGCCTTCAATTTCGAGCAGCGCCGACATCGTGGCGGCGAGGGGGGTGAGGTCAAGCACACGCGCGCCCGAAATGAGAACCGGACAGGGGCCGCCTGCCGCGTCGGACCAGACGCGCCCGATGAGCAACGCATCTTTCGCATGCTCGGGCAGAATCGTTTCAGCGCGAAGCGCACGGTCTAGACTCAACTGCATTCCTCCAGGCGTCTCACGGCAATGCGGGCCCCAGCCGCTCTGCCTTATTGTCAGGATGTCTGACAACATTACTAGCCGCGTTTCTAGTATGACTTTTCCGAAGTGTCCAGCATCGAAAACGTTGCCGCGGAGATTCCTGTCGCAATTCACAACGCTTGTCCGGTGGCGGCGGTCAGGGATCAAGCGACAGGTTTCAGAAAGTCTCCAGTGTGAGATTGAGGCGAGACGCCGCGCCCAGCAGATGCTGACGCATTGCGTCGCGTGCTTTTAAGGGATCGCGCATGGCGACAGCATCGCGAATGACAACATGCTCCGCGATGGTCACTTCCACGATCTCTTCGAGTATGGCGACTGCGCGGGCTGCATTGATGGCAAGGCTGATACGTTCAGCGATGAAGCCGATAAACACTGGAAAATACTCGTTATGGGTTGCCGCCGCGAGAATGCGGTGAAAGGCAAGGTCGGCGACGATCCCTTGTTCTGTCCATTTTTCGGCACCTGTCATGAGCGCCAGCGTCTCATCGAGCTTTCGAAGATCCTCGGCGTCGTGATGGACGGCGGCGAGGCCGGCAGCTTCGATCTCGAGCGGCATCCGCAGTTGGAAGAGGCTGCGGAAGTTCTCGCGATCATCGAGTTCCACCTGCTCTATCCGGATCGTTGGCCGTCCTTGGGTATCGGTCACGAAGGCGCCGACCCCCTGCCGAGTCTCCACGAGGCCCTCGTTGCGCAATTGGGCGATCGCCTCGCGCACCACGGACCGGCTGACACCGAACGCCTTGGCGAGGATATGTTCGGTCGGAAGCTTGTCGCCCGGGCCAATCCGGCCTTCGCTGATCTCCCGCGTAATATGAGCCGCAATGCGCGCGGGTAGATGCTCGCCGCGTCTGATCTGGCTGAAGTCCACCGCCATTGAAAATGCCGCCTCCCGGTTACCCCTTGCTTATTCTAGCAATTTTCTCCGAATTTCAATTGGCAGCCGGGATTCATCGTCATCGACGGATCGATCGCCTGCTTCAATGCCGTCAACAGTTTCCGTTGCGTATCTGGCAGTCTCTGTTCGAAATCCGAACGCTTCAGCCGTCCGATACCGTGCTCGGCGCTTATGCTGCCCCGGTAACGGTCGAGCACCGCATTGATAGCGCTCTTGGCCGTGTAGATGCGCGCGGCGCATTCTTCTGCAGAGAGTCCCGAGGGCGGCAAGACATTCAGGTGCACATTCCCGTCGCCGACATGGCCATAGGATACGCTGACACAATCCGGAACCGCATCGGAGACTGCCCTTTCGGCTTCGCGCACGAAATCCGCCAGTTGCGACAGTTGCACCGATACGTCGGTTCGCAGATGGGGACCGCGCTTGGCCTGGCCCTCGTTCATCCCTTCCCGGAAAAGCCAGAGATTGCGCGCTTGCGCCCGCGATGCCGCGACCACGCCATCGGCCACGAGTCCTTCCTCCATGACGCCTTCGAGGAACCTGTCCATGAGGTTGGCGATGTCGACCAGTCCGGAGCCTGAAACCTCCATGAGGACATAGACAGGATATTCCGATGCAACCGGCATCGCGAGATCGGGGATGGCCTCCTGCGCCAGCGTGAATGCCAGCGGTGGCATGAACTCGAAGGCGGACATGAGATCACAGCAATCCCGCCTGGCGCGACGAAAAAGTCGAATAACGTCATCCAGAGAACGGAGGGCAAGAAGGGCCGTGGCCACCTGGTCCGGATTGGGCGTCAGTTTGACCGACACGGCCGTGATGATGCCCAGCGTCCCCTCCGCGCCGATGAACAATTGCTTCAGATCGATGCCTCGGTTGTCCTTGCGCAGGGTGGACAGGCCATCAAAGACTGTGCCGTCCGGCAGAACGACCTCGAGGCCGAGAACCAGTTCGCGGGTCATGCCATAGCGCAGTACGTTGATGCCTCCCGCATTGGTCGAAACGTTGCCTCCGATCCTGCAACTGCCCTGAGCGCCGAGCGCTAGCGGAAAGAACATATCCTTCTGGGCGACCGCGTCCTTCAGTTCCGACAATATGCATCCCGCTTCGACCACGGCGGAAAAATCGTCTGGGTCGATCTTGCGAATACGATTCATCCGCTCGAGGCTCAAGATCACCTGTGTGTCGGGCAGATCCGGTATCGCGCCGAGCACAAGCCCGGTATTGCCGCCTTGCGGGACGATCGAAAGTCCAAGCTCGCGGCAGGCCTTGACCGCAGTGCAAACCTCCTCCGTCGAGCGTGGCCTCAAGACCGCGACTGCGCCGCTCGTTACGTCGCCATGCCAGTCGCGGCAGAAGCGGACCATTTCGTCCGGATCAGTCAGCACCATTGCCTCACCAAGCCTGGCGCGCAGGGCCGTCTGAAAATCCTTGGCCTCTAAGGTATTCCCTATTGTCATGCTCTTGCCATTTCCCTGCGGGTGCGCTTTCGAAGAGCCTGCGCCCGAGCGCATAGCCGGGGCGCGGTTTTCGTCGCCGCTCCAAAATATACTGTTTTCAAAGTGAGCATATAAGGTTATCAGACAACCTTACAATATAAATTTCAATCCGCCCATTGCCAGGTTCAAGCCTGTTTACTGTGAGCGGTCTGTCACTGGGAGGAGAGTCTCATGCACATCCTGATCATTGGTGCGGCGGGTATGGTCGGGCGAAAGCTGGCCCAGCGGCTTTCCGCGGACGGCAACCTCGGTGGACAATCGATTGACGCCATCACCCTCGTCGACGTGGTCTCGCCCGACGCTCCGGCCGGTTTCACCGGCAAGGTGACGCTGGAAACGGGGGACCTTTCGGCGCCCGGCGAAGCGGATCGCCTGATCGCCGGGCGTCCCGACGCGATCTTCCATCTCGCGGCCATCGTCTCCGGCGAGGCCGAGATGGATTTCGAGAAGGGCTATCGCATCAACCTCGATGGCACGCGCTACCTGTTCGACGCCATCCGCATTGCCAACGGCCAGGACGGTTACAAGCCGCGTGTCGTCTATACCTCGTCGATCGCCGTCTTCGGCGCGCCGCTCCCCTATCCGATCCCCGACGAATTTCACACCACGCCGCTCACCAGCTACGGCACACAGAAGGCAATCTGTGAGCTGCTGCTGGCCGACTATTCGCGCCGCGGCTTCTTCGACGGCATCGGCATCCGCTTGCCGACCATCTGCATCCGTCCCGGCAAGCCGAACAAGGCGGCCTCCGGCTTCTTCTCCAACATCCTGCGCGAGCCGCTGGTCGGCCAGGAAGCGGTGCTTCCCGTCTCGGACGACGTGCGGCACTGGCATGCCTCGCCGCGTTCCGCCGTCGGCTTCCTGATTCATGGCGCGACGATCGACGTCGACAAGGTCGGTCCGCGGCGCAATCTTTCGATGCCGGGTCTGAGCGCCACCGTCGGAGAGCAGATCGAAGCGCTCCGCCGCGTCGCGGGAGAAAAGGCCGTGCGTCTCATTCGTCGCGAGCCGGACGAGATGATCATGAAGATGGTCGCCGGCTGGGCGCCCGGCTTCGAGGCAAAGCGCGCGACAGCACTTGGCTTTACCGCGGAAACATCCTTCGATGATATCATCCGTGTCCATATCGAGGATGAAATGGGAGGAAAGCTTTGAGTGCTCAACGCGAAGGCCGGGCCGAGACCCGCAGGATCGCTTTTTTGGGAACTGGGCTCATGGGGGCGCCGATGGCGCGCCGCCTGATTGGCGCAGGCTATCCGGTCACCGTCTGGAACCGCGACGGCACGAAAGCGGAAGCGCTCTCTGCGGACGGCGCGCACGTCGCCGTCTCCCCGGCTGAGGCTGTCCGGGGTGCCGACATCGTCTTCACAATGCTGAGTGATGGAAAGGCTGTCGACGAGGTGCTGTTTGGTAGCGGATGCGTCGATGCGCTCAAGGCGGGTGCCATCGTCGTGGACACAAGCTCGATATCGCCGCTGATCGCCAAGGAACATGCCGCGCGGCTTGCCGAACGGAACATTGCCCATATCGACGCGCCGGTCTCTGGCGGCGTCGTGGGTGCGGAAGCAGGAACACTTGCCATCATGGCCGGCGGTGATGCGTCGGTCATCGAGGGACTGGCGGATATATTCGCTGTGCTCGGCCGCGTCACCTTTGTCGGCCCGAGCGGTGCCGGACAGATTTGCAAGCTTGCCAACCAACAGATCGTGGCAATCACCATCGGTGCCGTGGCGGAAGCTATGATCCTCGCCGAAGCCGGCGGTGCATCGCGGGAGAAATTTCGCGAGGCGATCCGTGGCGGCTTTGCCGAAAGCCGCATCCTCGAATTGCACGGCGCGCGAATGATTTCACGCAACTTCGCGCCCGGAGGGCCCTGTCGGCTCCAGCTCAAGGACCTCGATGCCGTGGCCGCGATGGCAGAGATCCTGTCTCTGGATCTTCCCCTGACGAGACAGGTGCGTGGTGAGTTTTCGGACTTCGTCGCCGCAGGGGGAGGCGATAAGGATCACAGTGCGCTCCTTCTTCATCTTGAACGACTGAATAACCGCGAACCGCGATAGGGCATGACCATGACCGAGGACAATACGACAAGACGCCGCCTGCGCTCCCAGGACTGGTTCGACAATCCGGATCATGTTGACATGACGGCGCTCTATCTCGAGCGCTTCATGAATTACGGCACGACACCGGAAGAGCTGCGTTCCGGCAAGCCGATCATCGGCATCGCCCAGAGCGGCAGCGATCTCAACCCCTGCAACCGCCATCACCTGGATCTCGCAAAGCGCATCCGCGATGGCATCCGCGATGCTGGTGGCATCCCGATTGAGTTCCCGACCCATCCGCTGTTCGAAAACTGCAAGCGTCCCACCGCGGCACTCGATCGCAATCTCGCCTATCTGGGCCTTGTCGAAATCCTCTATGGTTACCCGCTCGACGGCGTGGTTCTGACGACCGGCTGCGACAAGACCACCCCCTCGGCGTTGATGGCGGCATCGACGGTCGACATTCCGGCAATCGTCTTTTCCGGCGGGCCGATGCTCGACGGCTGGCACGATGGTGACCTGGTCGGCTCCGGCACCGTGATCTGGCGGTCGCGCCGCAAGCTTGCCGCCGGGGAAATCACACGCGAGGAATTCCTCGAGGCGGCGCTTGACTCGGCACCCTCCGTCGGCCACTGCAACACCATGGGCACGGCATCGACGATGAACGCCATGGCGGAGGCGCTCGGCATGTCGCTCACCGGCTGCGCCGCCATTCCTGCCGCCTATCGCGAACGCGGCCAGATGGCCTATCGGACTGGTCGCCGCGCGGTAGAACTGGTTCTGCAAGACATCAAGCCTTCCGACATCCTCACCCGCGAGGCATTCCTGAATGCGATCCGGGTCAATTCTGCGATCGGCGGATCGACCAACGCCCAGCCGCACCTGGCCGCCATGGCGAAGCACGCGGGCGTCGAGCTCCATCCGGATGACTGGCAGGTGCATGGTTTCGATATCCCGCTTCTTGCCAACGTCCAGCCGGCCGGCGCCTATCTCGGCGAACGCTTCCACCGCGCCGGTGGCGTACCGGCAATCATGTGGGAGCTGTTGAAGGCCGGCAAGCTCGACGGCTCCTGCCCGACGGTGACCGGCAGAACCATGGCCGAGAACCTCGAAGGCCGCGAGGCTTGCGATCGCGAAGTCATCAAGCCGTTCGACACGCCACTCAAGGAGCGCGCGGGTTTTCTCGTTCTCAAAGGCAATCTCTTCGACTTCGCAATCATGAAGATGAGCGTCGTCTCCGAGGATTTCCGCACGCGCTATCTCAGTGAACCCGGCCGCGAAGGCGTGTTCGAAGGGAAGGCTGTCGTCTTCGATGGCTCCGAGGACTATCACAAGCGCATCAACGATCCTGAACTTGGCATCGACGAGAACACGATCCTGGTGATCCGTGGCGCCGGGCCGCGTGGCTGGCCGGGCTCCGCCGAAGTGGTCAATATGCAGCCGCCGGATCACCTCCTGAAGAAGGGCATCATGAGCCTGCCGACGATCGGTGACGGTCGCCAGTCGGGCACTGCAGACAGCCCTTCGATCCTCAACGCCTCGCCCGAAAGCGCTGCCGGCGGTGGTCTCGCCTGGCTGAGAAATGGCGACGTCATACGGCTGGATTTCAACAATGGGCGCTGCGATATGCTCGTGGATGCGGCGGAGATCGAAAGGCGGAAAGCCGACGGCATACCTGCAGTCCCGGCAGATGCCACTCCCTGGCAAAAGATCTATCGCCAAACGGTAACCCAGCTCTCAGATGGTGCGACGATCGAGGGCGCGGATGAATTCCGCCAGATCGCCAAGACACCTCCGCGTCACAACCACTAACGCTGTTTTGGGAGCTGAAACTCTTCCGCGATCACATCCTCGTTCCTTGCCGCCTGCGCGTTTGACCTTGCGGGCCGCAAGGGCCATCTAAGGGTAGGTCTCAAACCCGAAGGAGGATGGCATGACGACAATTACCGAACGCGCCGTACTGGCGGGCGGATGCTTCTGGGGCATGCAGCAGCTGATCCGCAGGATGCCTGGCGTCGTTTCCACGCGTGTCGGATACACGGGCGGCGACGTGAAGAACGCGACTTATCGCAATCACGGTACTCATGCCGAGGGCATCGAGATCGTCTTTGATCCAGCCAGGGTCAGCTATCGAGACCTCCTGGAGTTCTTCTTTCAGATCCATGATCCGACGACGCTGAACCGCCAGGGCAACGATCTCGGCATGAGCTACCGTTCGGCGATCTACTATG
>Ga0172380_10000847_pt1 | contig 55341 bp, 94 predicted proteins | sample Leawe162metaG_FD_119747 | JGI IMG/M metagenome (GOLD analysis project Ga0172380, IMG submission 119747) | Leachate microbial communities from a municipal landfill in Southern Ontario, Canada - Leachate well 162 metaG | ecosystem: Engineered > Solid waste > Landfill > Unclassified | place... | reverse complement strand
GACCGGCGGCGATGTCGTCGAGCAGCGCATCGAACGCGACGGTGGCGCAGCTCACGAGAGCCTCCGCGTCGACGCTTCCGCCAACAGCCGCATGAGGTGCGCCGTCTTCTGTTCTGCTGTGCGTCGCTCACGCCGCAGATCGCGCTGCAGTTCGTCGCTCACGACAGCCTCATCAGCGCGTCGTCGACGTTCTGGAGATCGATGGTGGCTGGCTCGATGCTGCCCGGCACGTAGCACGCCTGCAGGTACGGCCCGGTGCCGTCCTCGCGCAGATCGCCCACCGCGATGTCACGCCCTAGGAGCGCCACGCGCAGCCGCTCCGTGTCGTCAAGCAGCGTCTCGCGCGCGCTCACGATCACGACGTACGGGTGCGGGCGATCGCACTCGAAGTCGTGCGTCTTCCCGTCGCCGCTGTCCGTCGTCTCGAAGCCGAGTGCGTTCAGCCACGCAACGGTGCGCGCGATACCGGGGTTGAGTGGGCTCACCGCCCGCTCCCCGTCACGCCGTGCTCTGCGGTCGGCTCGTCGTCGCGCGAGGGCTTCGCGTCCACGGCAGCATCGACCGCCGCATCCTGCGCGGCGATCCGCGGGTGCAGGTCGGGTACGCGGCGGATGGCGCGCACGATCTCGTCGCGGGAGGCGCCGCCCTTCGCCAGCGACGACGAGACGCCAAGCGCGGCCGTGAGGATCGTGGCGATGTCGCGGCCGATGCCGGGCGGCATCGCGAGCGTGGCGACGGAGCCAGCGTCAGCCAGCGACTTGAGCGTGGTGGCGAGCGGGCTCATGGCGTCACCGCCGGCAGGGCCATCGCGGCGACCGTCATCAACATCGGCGGCACGCGCGGCACGTCGAGGCCCAGCGACCGCGCGGCCAGCGCCCACCCGTCATATGCACGCAGACACCTCGCTGCGAGCGCGGCCCAGCGCGGCGCGTCGTCGAGGTCACCGGCAGCTGCGAGCAGTAGCGTCTCGACCCACGCGTCATGCGTAAGCCGGAGCGCGTCGTAGCTGGCGACGGCTGGCTCGTAGCGCAGCCGGACGGCAGCGACCGCGGCGGCGGCGTCCTCGCGGTAGGCGGCGCCCTGGTGCGCGGTGTCGAGGTCGCGCTGCCGTGCGTCGAGCAGCTCGTCGCCGCTGGCGGTGATGACCTGGCCGACGGTGTCGGCGACGGTGGCGTGGACCTGCAGTGCAGAGGCGCCGCAGCCCGACAGGCACGCGCCCGCAAGCACGGCGCCGAACAGCGTCAGCCACGCGGCGCAGAATCCGATCACGGCGCGGCGGCGCAGCTCGGCGGAGAAGATGCTCACGGCGCACCGTCCTTCGCGACGAGCGCGCGCACGGCCGCGTCCTTGCTCTCGAGCAACTTCCGCAGCGCGACGGTGCGCTCGGGATTGCGCGGCAACGTGCCGATGATGTGCGCGGCGAGTTCGGCGAACGGCTTGCTCACAGCTTGCAGGTGCGGCGGCAGATGCGTGTAGCCGAAGAACTGCACGATGTGCTCGGGCGGCAGCGTCTCGCTCATGGCGCACCCGGCGGCAGCGACGAGCGATCCTCGACTGGCACCACGGCGCCCTTGCCAGTGACGGTCACCGCCGGCGGCAGCGTCTCGCGGTCGGCTTCGGTCATCTGCTTGACGGCCGGCGACGAAAGCAAGAGCAGCAGCATCGCGCCGATGCCCTTGATGACCATCTGCGCCTCGGGCGGGATCCCGATCATCGTCTGCCACGTGTGATCGCCGAACACGAGCACGAGCGATGCGATCACCCCGGCCCACCACTTCGGCGACTTGAACAGCTTCGGATTCATCGTCTCTCCTCTGCGCGGCGCCAGTCCGCACGTCACGTCTTCATACCACGGAGCGCCGCGCGAGCGAGTCGCACGTCTTCCGCGCCGGCATCGATCTGCGCCTGCAACGCATCGGCGTTGTCGCGTGCCAGGTCGCGCGCGAGCAGAAGCGCCGACGCTGTGCTCTCCGCGCGCTGCAACTCGAGCGCGTTCTCGGCGGCGATGCGCTCGAGTTCGTGGATGCGCGCGGCCTGACCTGCGATAGTGCCCGCGTCGCGCGCCTTCTCGACGGCGCACTCTTCCCGCTCGCGCTTGCTCTCCGCGCGCAGATAGTCGATCTCGGAAGCGGAGGCGCGAGCGTAAGCGCCCGTACGTTCCCGGATGATGCGCAAGACGTAGAGGACGGCGGGCGGCGAGATGACTGCCGACAGTGCCGCCCACCAGTTCACTCGAGGGCCTCCGTGTGCATTATGGGAGTGTACCTCACCAGCCCGCCGACTCGTAGCCGGTGCTGCCCCACCGCTCGGGATAGCGCGCGTGCGTTGCGTCGACGTCGCGCCGGCCGTTCGGCATGCAGGCCCGTCCGAGCCAGTGCGTCGCCTCGTGAGCGATGACGCGCCTCTGGGTCTGCTCATCTTCGTACGCGCTCACCCAGATCATCACGCGATACGTGCCAGTGATCGCCGCGAGCGGGTCGACGATGTCTGACTCCCACGTAGTCGCACCGGCAGCGCAACCGATCGTGCAGCCGCAAGCCGCGCGCTTCTCTGCGGTGCCGCAGCACGGGCCGCGTGAGGCGCAGTAGCCCGTCGACGTCATCGTCTCTTGGTCCGCGCGGATGACCACCGTGCGCGATGCGCGCTCTTCGCGGCATCGACTCTCGAACGGCTCGCCAGCTGCGCGCCATCGGGCGATCACACTGTCGACGACTGCGAGGTCAGACTCACGCGGAGGACGCTCGGCGCCACGCGGGAGAGGCATGACGCACCCCGTGAGCAGCAGCGCGATCACGACGACAGCGGCGCGCGTCACTTCCTCACCGCTTCCGCTTCGACCGCAGCAGCCTTCGCCGACCACGCGATCTTATCCGCCGCGGCCTGCTCTTCCGGCGTCAGTTTCGCGCGCTCGTCGGGCAGCGTGAGCCGGTCCGCGTCGCGTGCCTTGACCGCGATGCTGGCCTGTCGCGTGTCGGGGTCGACGACGGGCGCGACTGCCATGGTCCAGCCAGCGGGGCAGTCGCCGGCGCCGTCCCACTCGTCGACTTGCACGAGCGAGCCGCCGACGCCCTTGCGTGGGTAGCCGGCGAGTTTGTTGACGAGGGCGCACGCAGCTATCGCATCAGCCTCGGGGCCGGTCCAGGTCTTTGCGCGATCGGCCATCAGGTGATCCCGTAGTAGGCCTTGAGCGCCGTGTTCACTGCCGCGCGGCTGGCAGGAGTCGCCAGCTTCGCGGAGTAACAGAGCATCTCGAAGAGCCACCCGTCGAGGCAGCGTGCGGACGCGTTCTTGTCGCGGCCGACGCGTGGCGCAGCGAGCCAGTCGACAGTGTTGACTGCTGTGGTGTAGTAGTCGTTACCGGAGAGGGCGCCATTGATCGACGACGTCCACTCGCCGGACGCTGTGATGATGTTCCATACGAATCCGTTGGCGAGGTTGCTGGTCGGGTTCGGCAGCGTCTTGCGTGCGCTGGACCCGAAGCCGTCGTAGATCGCGCCGTCCGTGAACGGCACGGCGCCAGCGACGGAGTTGGACGTCTCCCAGAATCCCGACAGCGGGTCAGATGCGGCGGGGTCGGCGACCTTCTTGGCGACGATGAAGATCTCGGCGCTGGTCCGGCCGAGGGTGAGTAGGTCGGGGCCGGTCAAGAACTCGCCAGCGGCGCCGGTAAACCGGATCCCGTCGCGTCCATTGAGCGCAGCGACGGCCTGCGCGGGCTGCACGGCGGCGGTGCCCTGCGCCCAGTGTCGTGCATTGCCGCTCTTGTCGTTCCACGACGCGATGTCGCTGCCGTTGAGGGTGACGTCGTCGCCGCGCGTCCAGAAATCGACGGTGCCGTAGAGCGCGGGATCGAACGCCGCCGCCCCACCCCCGCCGTTGCCGCCGCGACGGCTGTCTCGAGCGTTCCGCCGACTCATGGCGCGGGGGGCACGCCGTTGCCGGTGCTGTTGACCGCTTCGATGTAGCCGGCAGCGCTCGCGCCGTACCAGCAGAAGTGCGTGATCGCGGCGTCGTTCGGCACCGTGTAGGTCTTCGTCGCGCCAGCCTCGATCTTCTTCCCGGTGCCAGTGACGAACGTCGCGACCTCGACACCGGCGCCCCCCGCGATCGTGCTGACCGTGGTCGCTGGCGTCACCAGCGTCACCGTCGGGCCGCCGAAGAGCACGTACATTCCCGTCCCGCCGTCGCACGTGAAGTCAACGTCGCGCCCGCGCCAGTGCTCGGGAATCGTGACGCGCACACTTGCCGCGGTGAGTGCGATGCGCAGGATGCCGTCGCGGCCGAACGGCGACACGGCCGACGATGCCGCGTTTTCGACCGGCGGCCGGATATCGGCGTCCATGCGGCTGAGGAAGTCTTTGGCCATCGGTGCCCTCGAGCACGGAGTCGTGCGACTGCGTGCGGTTGTGTGCTGCCGCAGTCTAGCGCGAGGCGGGTGGCGGCGGCAAGGCTACGGCGGCACCTCGAAGCAGCACGCGCTCGCGACGTAGAACGTGCCGACGCCGGTCGACCGCAGCTCGAGCGTGTAACCGTTCCACGTGCCGGCTGGCCGCAGCCCATCGGCCTCCGCGAGATCCTCGCAGGGGAAGTCCGGCTCGTCGATCGAGAACCACGCGAAGGACCCGAAGCCGGCGCCGACGGTGACCGCGAGAGTCGTCGTCGATGCCGCGTAGCTGTTCGTGATTCTGATCTCGCCATTCGCCGTGATGAGCGAGCCGCGACACAGGAAGTACCAGCGCGTGTTCGCTGTCGTGTCCGCGGGGTGCAGTTTGCGCCCGAGCAGCGGGCCGAGCGTCAGCAGCGGCACAAAGGCGCCCGTGAGGTCGGACCAGCAATCGGTGGTGTTGGCCGGTCGCGCGTAGGCGAGGTAGTGACGGCGTTGCGGAGCGAGCGCGAGAGCGGCGGCGATGCCGCCGAGCGAGTTGTAGTCGCGGGCGTCGATGGGCTCGCGTGCCGCCTCGCTCGTCAGCTCGATGCCGTAGTCCGCGGCATCCTTGTCGAGCACGGCACGCGGCGATTCCATGCACGCGATCTGCACGACGCTGATCGACGATGCCGAGCTCGCGCCGCTGGCGATGGTGAGCGAAATTTCCTGGTCGGACGCGCTCTTCGCAGTCAAGTCCTCGTTGTGCTGGACGTAGAGGCCCGTGAGCGAGACCTCGCGCAGCACTGGCGCCGATGCACCCGCTGTGATCGTCACGTTGCCAGTGCCGAAGAGGGCGAGGCTCCACACGCGGCGCACCGCGCGGCCGTTCGGCTGCACGCGGTAGCGAAACGTCTTCGTCGCGCCGGCTGCGATCGTCTGATCGGGATCGTAGGCGGGGATCAGCGTCTCGCCGTTTCCCGATGTCCAGTTCAGCAGCTCGGCCGCCGTCCGGTGCGTGCGACCGCGGACGGCGCGACCGGTGACGACGTCGTCGATCTGCGCAATGCTGCGGCGCGTGGGGACGGCGGCGCTCATAGCGCAACCTGCTCTGCAGCGTACGCCTGGCTACACCACACACCGTTCGAGGTGTTGCACTTGCTCCAGATTTCCACCGTACCCTGCACGAGCGAGATCGAGCCCGGCGACCCGCTCGATAGCGCATCGACGATCGTCAGGCTCGACGCCGTGAACTCGGCGCCCGGCACGAGAAGTTGGTCGGCGACGGTCGGCGCGCGCCATGAGTTGGTGACGTCGGTGAATGCCGCGGTCTCGATGATGTTGGCGCCAGCGCCAACCGCGTCCATGATGCCGTCGCCGCGCCCCGGCCACGGGCACACGCCGATGCGCAGGATGCACGAGTCGGTGACGGTCGCTGCACGGCCGCCGACGCGAGCGCGGATCGGGTACGGCACGCCGCGCGGCCCGACCAACAGCGCGAACGGCCCAAAGCTGTAGATGCGTACCCACGTGTTGACGAGTGACGCCTTGTTGCCGGCGAGGCGGCCGCCCGTCGTCGTCGAGCGCTGCGGATAGCTGACCAAAACGCGACTGCGCTCGTCGGCAACGTGATTGATCGAGTCGACGATGCCGCGCCATGTGCTCGTGCGCACCGGCTGGTCGCCGACCGCGGCGGCGCTTGCCGGAAGTCCGAGCGTCAAGCCGGCGCGCGTCGAGGTGCTCACGGCCGGAGTGTAGCGCGCCGCGGCGGCAGCGTCTCGCGCGCCCAGGTCGTTCGCATCGTCGTGTCCTTTCGCTGCATCATCGCACGGCCTTGTGCCCCGGCCGGTTCGTCTCGCATCGCGCGTGCGTCTCGACGACAAAGCCAGGCGGCAACTGGCCAACGATGCCCCTGAGCGCCTTGCCGATCGAATGGCGGTGGCACCCGATGATCGCGGCAAGGTCCGCGGTTCCCACCTGAACGCCGTGAAGAAACCACCTGTGATTAGCGCAAAACGTGCTGCAGAATCGCGACGATTTCACGTGCCACAGGTGGCTGCGGGGGCGGCTGGCGCTCTTCCCGCACACGGCGCATGCGACGGATACGACTGCGCCCTCGATTCGAAGCGATTCGCGTCCGCACTTTGGGCTGCAGGTTTTTGGTGCATTGGCGGCGCTTGGCCGGCGCCCGCTCCATTGGAATAGCTGCCCGCAGTTCTTGCAGGCCGTCTCGTGCATGACCGGGTTTTCGCGACGAAAGATGGAGCGGCACGCTCTTCCGCAAAACTCACGAGCGCTCTTCTTCAGTTCCGATGGGTACCAGAGAGTGACCTTGCCGCACCGCAGGCAAGTGCGTCCCACCTTTGTGCTCGTCACGCCGCAACCGCCTTCCGCACCCACTCATCCGCCTCCGCGCGCGCCATCCCCTTCGATGCCGCAAACTCACGCAGCCGCTTCTCCAGCGCCGCCTTCGCGCTCGCGCCCGCCTCGATGCGCTCAAGCTGCGCACGCTCGTCCGCCTCCTCTCGCTCCGACCTCGGCCGCGCCGCTCCACACTCCGCGCATTCGGTCGTGCCGACCGGGTTGATGTGCCCGCACTCGCACCGCCAGCACGGCGCGTCGCCGCTGCCCTTCTCACGCCCGTCCCGCCACTCACGGTCTTCCCAGCACAACCCGTGAGTGAGCCAGTTCCCGGCGTGGTCGAGGACGACGGCGCCGCGCCCATTGTGCGGACGAGACGCGCGGCCACAATACTGCAGGTAGCGCGCCCGCGACTTCGTGGGCCGCGCGAGCACGATGCACTTCACCGCGGGCAAGTCGTAGCCCTCGGTCAAGATGTCGACGTTGACGACGACTTCGATCGCGCCGGCCGCGAACCGTTCGAGGATGTCGAAGCGTTCGCCGTCCGGTGTGTCGCCGTCGAGATACGCGGTCGGTCGCCCTGCCTTGGTGAAGCGCTTGGCCAGTGCTTTCGCGTGCGTGCGACTCGCGGCGAATACGATCGTGCGTGCGCCCGGCGCGTGCTTTGCGCACTCCTCGACGACGTCGCCCATCAGCTTCGGCCGCATCAACATGGTGTTGAGCGCGTCGCTTACGCCGTCGCCGCTGGTCACGCCGCGCCGCATCGCGCGCGCGATGTGCTTGGGCACTCCGTACGTGACTGGCTTCACGAGGTACTTCGACGCGAACAGCTCCGCATTCAGCGCGACCACGACGCGGTGCGCAAACGTGTCCGACAGCGGCTTACCGTCGAGCCTCTGCGGCGTCGCCGTCAGCCCCAGCACCGGCACACCCGGCAGCGCCGCGAGCACGTCCTGATACGACTTCGCCGCGACGCGGTGCGCTTCATCGACGACGACGAGATCGAAGCGCGCGAGGTCCGTGCGTCGCAGCGTGTCGATGGACGCGACGAGCACCGGGGCGTCGGTGTCCTCCTTCGCCGTCCCCGAGAGGATGCCGACACGAGCGAGCCCGGCCGACTTCAGCGCCTTGCGTGCTTGCGCGAGCAGCTCGCGGCGATGCGCGATCCACAGCACGCGCGCGGTCGAGCAGGCGCCGGTGATGACGGCCGCGCCCATCACGGTCTTGCCGCTGCCGGTTGGCGACACCGCGAGCACGCGGCCATGCGTTGCGAGCGCGTCCACGATCTCCCGCACGCCTCGCTCTTGGTAGTCGCGCAGCTTCACTTCGCCGCCCCCTCAATCAGCGCCCGCACCGCGTCCGCCCTGGTGACGGGGTAGCCGGTGCGCTTTTTCTCACGAGCGCAGTACGCGTCGAGGCGCGCGAGTAGCGAGGCGCTGAGGCGCACGGTGATGCGATCGGCGATGGTCATCGCGCGGCCTCGCGTGGCAGCGGGTCCGACTCGATGAGCGTCGCACGAGCATCGAGCATGAGGCGGGCGGCGGCCACACGATCAGCCGCGTGCTCGCTGGGGCTGAGCGCGATCGTGCGCAACGCGAGGCTGATGCCTTTGAGGGGCTGGTCGGCGAGTTCGTTGTTCGCGATGGCCATGGCGTATGCGTCGACCGTTTCCATGAGGCCCTCATGCGCCGCTTGCTCGGCGCGGGCCGCCTCTATGGCGGTCTCTTTGTCGAGCGGGACTGCGTCCGCCAGTCGCCGAAACCTCACCTCGGCTGTGGCGTGCTTGTTGGCGGCCATCTCGACTTGTTTTCGTAGCTCGGCGATGTGTGGTTGCATACTCCCGTCATCCCACGGAGGCGCCTGGCTGTCAAGCGCCGACGCCGATCGGTGACGCAACTAAACTTGCGTTGCGCACGCCCACGCGCCCATCACGCTACCGGTATGACCAAGCGAATCGCGATGCTGGCGGCGGTGCTGATGGTGAGCGCGTGCGGCGCAGAGACGCCCGATGCGACGTGTGATGTGCGAGACGTCGCCACGCTCGGCCCGATGTGGCCGGGCCGCGACGTGGCGACGTGCGGCGAGTTCCTGACGCCGGACCAGATTCTCGCCCGTTGCACCGACGACGGCGAATACTTCGTCCCGTTCTGTCGCGTGGGGGCGCCGGGCAACTTCCCGGCAACGTGCGGCAGCGACAGCGACGCGATGCCTGAGTGCTACGGCGAGCCGTTCGGCGAGGCCGAGGGCGGCATTCCGACGTGTTTTGACGTCTGCCCCCGAGTGCGCGAACTCCGCTAGCTTGCGAACTGCCGCGCGCTCGCGACCGACGCGAAGCCGATGAACTGATCGTCCTGCGCGATGTAGCAATAGACCTGCTGATCGACGGTCGCGCTCGCCGCGGCCCCGTACTCTAGCGTGACGACACCGCCGGGGATGGCGCCCGCGAGCACGACGCGGATCACGCCAGTGCCGACGTTGATCGCGCTGACGGTGCCGGCGACCTCGGTCGCGCCGCTGGCGTCATGCTGACGCACGACGATCGCGTCGGTCACCGCCCACTCTGTCGCGCTCGCGAAGCCGACCGGCTGCACCGCTTCGAGCGTGAGGTCGTACGTGGTGCCCGCGACGAGCGCGTTGCTGTCGACGAGTGACGACGGCGTGTAGCCAGCGATGCGCACCTGCGTCGTGAGGATCGTCAGTTCGACGGCGCCCTGCATCGGCTTGCAGTCGCGGCCGATCACGATGCCCGGCTGAACGACGATGCCGCGGCCGCCCGTCGTCGCATTCGGCAACTGCGAAACGGTGATGCTGCACTGCGTGCCGATCACGGCGTCCATCGCTGACAGCGGGCACGTGATCGTGGCGATGGCGTAGGCGGCGCCGAGCGTGCCGAACCACGACATCGCCATCGCAGCGATGTCGCCCACGGGGATCGCGCGGTCGCCGTCGATGAACACGGATCGCGGCTCGACATCCATCACGAATGGCACCGGCTGCCGTGACAGCGCGCGTGCGTCCTTCAACACGAACTGATCGCCGTTGTGGTCGCCGCTCACGGGATCGAAGCCAGTCAGCAGCTTGATCGTGTTCACCGTTCCGAACGCGGAAGGCTCGTAGCCAGGGAGTTGCCGGCTGCTCAGGTTGTTGTCCGCCGTGATCTCGTAGGAGCTCGCCTCGGTAGCGGCGCCGATGCGAAACTCGATCCACGCGATGCGACCGTCGGCGGTGATCCCCGGCGCCATGCCGTAGAGCCGCGCCTCGTTCGTGAGCATCTCGGCCAGCGGCATGTCGGTGACGCCGACGTAGCCGCGCTGCGTGAGCCACGCGCGGCCCGTGGCAACGCGCGCCACGTTGGTCTGCGTCGTCGCGATGTCGACATGCTCCTCTGTGACGTTCGGCTGCTTGCCGAGCCCGGCCTCAGTCGGCGCCCCGTCGGTGAGCGCTTCGAGGAAGTCTGCGAAGGTGCCGCCCGTTGCCTCGTCGACGTAGTAGCGGGTGACCTGCAGCATGGGCGCGCTGTCGGCGGTGTAGACTCGCGCCGGCCGCGCGCTGACGACGACGGTCGCCATTCGCGTCGTCGAGTTCCAGGCGATCACGGGGTAGCTGATCGCACGCTCGGGTTGCCCTGGCGCCTCGGGCCACTGAATCAGCAGGCCATCGCCGGCCGAGACAACCGCCGTGCCGCCGACATAAACGCTCGTCGCGTCGCCGGCACGATCGGGGAGTTGGCCGACGACGCCGCGCGGGACAGTGCCGACGCCAGGTACGACAACGCCGCCTGCATACGGCACCAGATATTGCGAGTTGGTCGACACGGTGGGCTTGGGCACCCCGTCGGCGAGGTCAACCAACTGCAGGTCCGACCGGAAGATCGGATCGATGACGACGGTCGGCGTGAGATCGCTCGTGACGGTGAGCCACTTCGCCGAGGCTGCCGTGGTCGAGTAGACCAGCGTCCAGGCGCCTCCAGGCGACGGCGTCGCGATCAGCCTGGGCAGCTGTCCGCCGGATCGATTCAACTCAGTGCCTGCCGTCCACCCAGACGTCGCCGTCTGAATCGCCGCGTTCAGCGCGTCGCAGAAGTCGGCCTGCTCCTCGTAGAACTCCGAACTCGTCGAGAGTTGCACGCGCGCGTAATCGGCCTGCGTGTCGAGGAAAGACGCGCCGGTCTTCATCGACAGATCGAACACCGGGCACGTGTTCGATAGGTACGAAATCCCCCGCAGCGTGCTCGGCTCCTGCAGGTCCGCCGACAACGACTGATCGAGGATGCCGGCGACGCTGTCGATCTGAATCTCCCACGTCGTGAGCCCGCGTAGTCGCGGCTCCGCGCCGATGATGCCGCGCCACACGAGGGTGCCGTCGCCGGTCTCGCCGTCGCCGTACGCGTAGAGAAACGCGAGCATGCCTTTGACGCTCGGCCGCGACGTAGTGACCTCGGGCAGCGTGAGGCCGATCGTGGTGTCGACGTAGTGCGCCGTCGCGATGGTGTCGCGGTAGGCGCGCGTGACGGTCAGCGTCGCAGTGCCACCGCCGCCAGTGATGAGCACGCACTCCTGCCCGAGATAGAGCACCTCGCCATCAGCCGGACCGGCGGCCGTGAGATTCATCGTGGTCGCGCCGACGGTCATCGTCGTGAGCAGATACCAGACGAGTTCAGGCTGCAGCGTGAAGCTGTCATTCCATCGCAGGGAACCGTCCTCGACGATGGCCGCCGTGAACCCGTGCGCGCTCATCTCGACCATGGCAGGATCGAGGAGTTCGCCCCACAGGATCGGCTCTGCCTCGAGCCCGCCGAGACGCACGCGGCCCTCGCTGCCGGCACCGACGAGAGCCGAGCTCGACACCGCCTCGTAGGGGTGCCCCGGAATCATGAGGCGCCACGCGAGCGAGCCGCTGCCGGTGGCCTTTACCGTCGGCCAGGTCACCTAAAACTCCATGCTCGCGCCCTTGTAGAGCGCTTTGATCGCGGGCATCCAGTGGCCGTCGAAGTCGACTGTCTTCCGCGTCGGATCGAAGTGCGCAGCGTCGCCGTGCAGCTTGTACACGTCGCCCTCGTTGCTGCCGGCAGCCTGGTCGACGAGCGCGAACGGCAGCGTTGCGCGGACGTGCTTCCAGAAATCCTCCCACGTCCAGTAGACCTTGGTCGCGGCGCCGACATCGGTGCGCCGCATCGGTGCGCCGCCGACCGCGAAGTCGCCAGCCCAATCGGCGTCGGTGGGTCCGATGTTCGTTTCGTACGGCTGCGTCCAGTTGGCGTACGTGGCGAGCTCGTCGGGGCCGATGTCGTACTGGAAGCCGCTTTCGCTTTCCGCGTGCTGGATGCGGCCGCCGGGCTCGTGCGATGCCTTCACCGCGGACTGCCCCGCGTGCCGTGTGCAGATCAGATACTTCGGCCGCTTCGTCGACGTGTGCGTTGCTGCGCTCGAGAGGTTCGCCTCGAAGCCGAGGATATCGCGGAGCGCCACGCCCTGCGCACCGGTCCACGTCACGGCAAACGCGTTCGCGCTCGAGATCGTGTAGCGCAGTTGCGAGCGCGAGAACTGCACCGCGAGTGAACTCCCAGAGAGGAGCGCGTCAAGGTCGTCGGCAAACTGCAGCAGCGGCACGCCATCGATCTCTGTGCCGCCCGTCATGCCGACGTTGCCGTGCATGTACATGCCGGACGCGAATCCGGCGTTCCCCGCTGGCCCACCGGTGCCGCTCGCGAACACGGCCGCGTTGGCGCCGCTCACCGCTCCGAGATTGAGGCGGCCGAAGTCCCACGCGGCGCTGTAGAGATCGCGAGCCATCAGCGACCCCTCCGCGTGTCAGCGGCCCGCACGCCATCCGCGATCGTGCGCATGAGTTCGTTGCGGTCGGCAGCGTACACGACGCCGCCACCGCCGAGAGTGATGTTGTAGACGTTGCCGCCTGGCTCCTGTGCGCCCGCAGGAGGCCCGCTCGGCCCGCCGCCGGGCGACGACGCAGCCGGAACGCTGGCGCCGCCCGACGGGGGCGCTGAGCCACCGCCACCGGCCGCTGCGGCAGCGACACCAATCGCCACCGCGAAGTTTGCGGCGCCGATCGCGTGCGTCGCCATGCCGACGGGGTCCGGGTAGCTCTGCGCGATGCGGGCGATCTCGACGGCCATCTCGATCCCGGACTGGACCATGGACGCCGCGGCGAGCGCTTGCGTCTTCGCCTTCTGCGACTTCTCGCTGCTGCCGGCGCTGGCCTCGATGACGCTGGCGAGGAGCGTGTGCGCCTGGCCTGTGGTGTCGAGGATCTGCTGCTGCGTCTTCGCGGCCTTCGCCCGTAGCGCCGTCTCGGCATCGAGCGCGGCTTTCACGCCAGCGACGCGCGCCCGCTCGATCTCGATCGACTGGTCCTTGGCTGCGTTGGATTCGTTGATCTCGCGCTCGCGCATCATGGCGCGGACCTCGGCCTCCGCGTCCATGTCCTCGATGAGCATCGCGAGACGCGCTGCGGAGTCGGCCTCGCGGCCCTGCGCGTCCTCTTCCGCTTGCTGCCGAGCCGCGTCAGCGCGAGCCTTGCGCGCCGCCTCGCCTGCCGTGCCACCGGTCGGCGCCTGAATCGTGCGGCCCTCGCTGGTGAGGCCCTCGCTCAGCCGAGCCATCTCGGCGAGCACCTCGCCCTCGGACCGCGCGCGCGGCGCTGCGGTCGTTGTGTCGGTCTGCCGCTCGCGCATGAGACGCTGCCGCGCCTCGTTGAGTAGTTGCTCCTGTTGGTAGAGCAGCACCGCGTCGCCGTGGCTGGCGCGCAGCGTGTCGACGGTGCGCTGGAGCCGAAGTTCCTCCGCCTCAAGGACCCGCATGCGGCCCTCTCCGGCGAGATCGTTGGCGCGGTTCTGCTCGTAGAGAGACGCGGTCAGTTCATCCGCTGCATCCGCGGCGTCTCGCTGCTCGTCACCGAAGGCCGCGTAGAGCGCGGTGGCGGCGCTGAGCGCCAGAGACGTGGCGGCGAGCGCGATGCCGAACGGCCCCATGCCCGCCGTCGTGAGTGCTTGGATCGCGCCGAGCGCGGAACCGGCCATCGTGACGAGGCCGCCCATCGCGGGATTCACGCGCCCAATCGCCTGCCCCGCGAGTCCGACGGCCGATCCGAACTGCCCGACGTTGGTGGTCGCGGTTGCCGTCGTCGTCGTGATGGTCTGCGTCTGCGCGCCGAACATCTGCTGCGCTTTGATCGTCTGCTCAGCGGCCGCGCGGAGCCGCACGTACTCGGCGTTCTCCTTCGCGAGCGCGACAGTCTGCGCATCGACGGCGCCCGTCACCTTGGTCAGCGTTGCGCTCGCGCCCTCATCCGTGTACCGAATGCGCCCCGTGACGTCGAACTCACTCACGACGCACCTCGGCGCATGTTCTCTTCGCTCGTGCGCTGCTCACGCTTCGCGCGCAGGTCCAGCATCATCAGATGCGAGCTGACGTTGCGGATGACATCCGCGGCCTCGACGACCACGGACAGTTGCCGGTCGATGTCGACGACGCCGGACTCGATGCGCGACGCGAGCACGCGACCGGCCTGCACGACGGGATCCTCGTAGACGCGCCACGGGCACGTCACGGGCTCCGAACCGGTGACCTCCGCGATCGACGTGTGGAGGTTCGCCACGACCTGGCTCAGCTTGTTGGTGGTGGAGCAGGATCGGGCGGCGCCGTGTCGCTCTCCGGCGCAGTCGCATCGCCAGGCGGCGCGGACGTCTCGTTCGCAGCCGATTGCGATGGCGACTCCTGCTTTGTGGTCTGGGTGTCGGACTTCTGCCGCGCGAGGGAATCCGCATGGTGTAGGAGCTGCGTCACTTGCCTTTGCGCCGAGGTAAGCAGCAGCGGCGCAAAGGGCACGTCGAAAGGGCCAAGGCGACTCCGCGTGTACGCCACCGCGCCGATCTCGTAGATGGTCTCTACGCCGACGAGGCCCATTAGCTCGGTGAGCATCTCGAGCGTGAAGCCCGGCTGCGTGTCGCGCGCGAAGAGGATCGTCGCCGTCGCGCTCATCGGCGCGTGGAGCTCGGCACGCACCAGCGCGTAGCCAAGCGCGCGCGCGAGCCGATGCTCGGTGCTGACGACGGCATCGCAGTCGAAGCGCTCGGCGAGCGTCAGCGGCCGCAGCACGAACTTGCAGGCGCGCTTGCCGGGGTGGAACTTGATGAGCGACGGATCGCGGGTGCCGGCGCGCGCGATCTCGGCGGCACCGAATCGGCCGAAGTGCGCATCGAACGCTGCGCCCATCGCGTCACGATCGATCGCGGGATCGAACGACGCGTAACACTCGAGTTGCTTGGTCGCGTCTTCCATCAGAACACCGTGATCCGTTGCGCGCTTGAGGAGACGTCGCTGGTCTCCGCGGAGCTGAGGTCGTTGCGGCCGCTCCAGCTGACGACCTGCGCGTAAAGACCGTTGGCGTCCGCGCGCGTCGGCACGACGTTGATCTGAACCGTCGGTGCCGTGATGAGTACGATGCCGCGTGTCGTCATTCCGATCTGCTGGTAGATCGCGAGGTCGGTCTCGTTGGTGTCGGCGTCCTGCCAGCTCTCGACATTCTCGTCGGCGATGAGCGAGGGGATGCTGGGCTCGTCGTAGGCCGTGAAGGAGCCCGTCACGGCGCGTGAACGGCCGCGCTTCCATCCGGTGATGTTGCTGTTGCCGAGTCCCTCGGGAGACGTGATCGGCACGTTGACCAGGCCGGGTTGCCACGTGCTCGCAGAGTGCCGGATCTGATTGCGCAGCTGACACGCGATGTACGTTAGCGTGCCGCCCGTCGTGATGCCGGCGTTGGCGCACGCGAAGGTGAACGTGTCGACGCCCGTGACCGTGATGACCTCGTTGCCGAGCGGCGTCGCGGTGATGTCGTTGCTCTTGACGAGCGTGACTGTCTCGCCGCTGGCCATGCCGTGCGCGTAGCTCGTGACGGTGCACGTCGTCGTCGAGCGCGTCCACGTCGCGCGCGTCTGCACCTTTCCGACGAGGAGTTCGCTGCTCATGTTGGTGAGTGGTGCGAAGTTCGTGAACGCGTCGGGCGCGGTGAGCGCGGTCCCCTCGGGCTTCTTGCTCCACGCCGCGCCCATCAGTTTCACGGTCAGTTTCGCGAGCGCGCCGGGCGCCACGTCGATTCCGTAGGTGCCACACATGCCCATCCCGAGGAACGAATCCTCGAGCGCGACGCCTTCGCAGATCGCCTGGATCGACGCGAGGTCAGCACCGAGCCCGTTGATGAGATGAAAGGTCGTGCCGAAGTAGATCGGCGAGTCTTCCGCCGGCACGTCGGAGAAGGCGATTTTCGGCACGATGACGCCGGCCGAGTAGCTGCGGATCTCGCGCGCCTCGATGAGCCCGGACGGCATCACGCAGGCGAAGGCGCAGCCCGGCGGCGCCACGCTGAGCGTGTTGGTCTTCATCACGATCGCGCGCGTCGTCGTGCCCGTGCTCTCGACCGTGCACGCGGTGCCAGGCGTGCCGAGCGTCACCGTCTCGCTGCCGCCCATCAGGAACTCGAGCAGCGACATCTGCCAGTCGGTGAGCGTCGGCAGCGGCGGCAGCGTCGCGCCGTTGTGCATGTTGCCGGTGCCGGCGAGGTGCATGGAGAAGTCGAGCGTGCACGAGCGCAGGCCCTTGACCATCTTTGAGTCGCGGTAGCCGTGCACGTGCGTCTGCACGACCTCCGGCTCTTGATGCGCTTCGAGGCCAGTGAAGATCGGCGTCTTCTCGATCGCGGGCACGTCGACGAACTGCGCGATATCGGCGATTCGCGACGTGTTGAACGTGCTCTCGCCGATGAAGCGGACGCGTTGCAGGGCTGATACTTCGGCGGTCATGGTCGTTCCTTTCGATCAGCCGGTGAACCACGCGAGGCCATCGCGCGAGCAGAGAACGGTGCGAGTGCGCCCGGTGGCGCAGACGTAGGCGACGCCGACACCGGCGCCGTTGATCTGCGAGGTCGCCGACGGTGTGATCGTGACGGCGGTCGCGGCGCCCTCTTGCTGCAGCGACAACACCATCTCGCGCCCGGACGTGAGCGACGCGGAGAGGTCCGGCAGCGTGGCGGCCTGGGCACCGGCGCCGCTCGCGTGGATCCAGTTGCCGACGTCGGATGCCGCGAAGGCGAACCCCGCCGATGCGGTGCGTGAGAGTACGGGCACGATGATCTCCTCGGTCGAAACGATCCAGCCGGTGAAGTTGTGGTCGGTGGTGTAGAGCCGCTGATCGCTGTTCGCGGGGTTCGCATCCTGCGCCGTCGTCATCCCGCCCCACTCCATGACGCCGCCAGCGATCCCGGTCGGCTCGTTGGTCGCGGTGAACTCGAGCGTCCCCGGCCACTTGAAGAGCGTCCGGATCTGCTTGCCGATGTCGGCGCTGCGGCTCCGCACTTCGCCGATGCGTGCCGGCGTGAGCACTGCACTGTCGAGCTTGTAGACGGTGCGCACTCGAAGCGTGATGCCCTCGATCCACAGCGAGCTTGGCTGAATGACTTGCTCGGTCGGCGTCGGCACGTAGCCGATCGTCAGCTCGAACTCTGGCATCACCATCGACGCCACAGCCTGCGCGTAGTCGCTCTCGCCGCTGTTCTGTTCGCGCAGCGTGTCGACGGGGATGCCGCGCACGCCTTCGAGCACGCCGGTCAGCACCTCGCGGATGCACTGACGGATCGCGGCGTCGCTCACGGCGTCACCTTGCCCGTGACGATGTAGGCCATGACCATCTTGGTCACCGCGTCGATGACCGTCTGCGCGCGCCCGGTGCGCATCAGGAGCCCTTCACGCGTGAACGGGAGGAACGCGCGGCCCGGTGTCGTCGAGCTCCACGCGGTGCCCTTCTCGCGCTTCACGCCGCCCGTGTACGACGCGTGCTTGAGCCGCCCACCGCGCACGCTGCCGAACTGGACCGGCGCCGCGTAGGGCACGCGCGTGCCGAAGTCGAGGCCGTTGGGGATGACCGTGACGTACTGCGACGCGCGCAAGATGCCCTTGTCGATGCCGGGTTTTGCGCTGCCGCGCTTGCGCGCGATCGTGCTCGGCGCGTTCTTCGCCCACGCGGTGCCGTCCGGCGACTGGCTGCGTTCGAAGGAGTCGTCGATCATCTTCGCGACCATCTCGCGCGCCGGCGCGAGGACTGGCCCCAGCGCATGCGCACGCGCCTGCATCGCGCGGAACTTCGCGGCGACTTCGGACGGCGACTGCGTGGGTGCGAATACGATGGTCACGGGGTCACATCAGATTGAGGCGGGCGCGCGCGAACAGCTGCGTTGATTCGGTGGTGAGGATGCCGCCGTTCTGGAGGTCGACGCCGGCATCGCCACCGATCTGCGTGCGGTCCAGGCCGGGGAGGTCGATGCGGCCCTCGTCGGCGGATGCGTAGAGCGACGACGGTCGCGGCAACTCGGAGTCGATGTCGCCGGGGACGGTGATCTCTTTGCCGTAGCCGTACGCGACGCGGAGCCACACGACGAAGGCCATCGCGCGGAGCATCTCGAAGGCTTCGCCGCTCGCCGGCACCGGCCCCGTGCTGCTCACCGTCGAGTAGCCGCCTTTCTTGGCGGCGCTGACGACGGCGAGATCGGCGGCCGAGATCCACGCAGCGGCCGTATCGGCATCGCTGCCGGTGGCCGATGCGTACTTCTCTGCGCCGGCCACCGCGCCGCCGAGCATGCTGACGATGTACGCCTCGGAGAGAATCGCCACGACGAGCCTCCGTTACGCGACGAGCGTGAACTCACCGTGACCGTCGCCGAGCGCAGCGACGACGATGCGGCGCGAGCCGTTCGGCTTCACGACGTCGAGCGTGTAGATGCCGGCGACGTTGCCGATGACGACGGCGTGCCACGGGCCGTCGCCGTTCTCGGCGGTGTAGTGGGCGCGGTCGCCGATGGTGACGGCGGGCGCCGGCAGCGTCTCGGCGCGTGATGGCTCGTCGCCGTCGTTGTCGGCGTGCCCCGTGGTCTCCGCCGCAGTCGGCTCCGCGGCGTGCGGCTTCTTCTTCGGCGCGGTCACTTGCCCGCCTTGCGTCCGGCATCGGGGGCCGGCGTCGGATCCGTGAGTGCGGCAACGGCCGCCTTCACACGCGCCTCGACGAGCGCCTCGATGTCCGCCATCGACATGCCCACCGGCTGACCAACGATCTGCGCCCGCGCCTCTTCGGCACGCATGCGCACGTCGTTGCGGTGCTCTTCGTCCTTGACGCTGCCGAGCTGGTCGATGACGTCCACGGAGAGCAGTGGACGGATGCCGCGACCCTCGCTGCGCACGCCACCGCGGCCATCGGGCTCGCCGATCGTCAGCTCGCGGAACTCCGTCTGAACGGAGCCGCCGGTGTAGTTGCCCTCGACGTTGGCGCCCTCAGGCCCGGTCGGGTAGCCGTTCGCGTCCTTCTTGCGCGTGAGGTTGACCCAGCCCTGCACCTTCGCGGCGTGTCGCGAGCGCGCCTGATCGAGCAGCTCGGGCCGCGTCTCGACGAGGCACTCGAGGTTCGGGAGGTCGCCCTTGTAGATCTGGATCGTGTGCTCGCCGGGGCCGTAGACGCGGCCGTCCGGCAGCATCTTGTTGAGCAACTCCGGCCGGATGACGACGCGCACCGAGAGACGCGCGCCCGGTGACGGGGTGTTGGAGGTTGCCTTGCCGCCGTGTGGGATCGTGTTCGTGTCGAGCATGTCGTCGCGTCTCCTCTGGTCACGGCTTTGGAAAGCGCCGCGCACGTGTTGATGGCCCTGGGGGTCACGCCGTGGAATCGAACCACGAGCTGCGGCTTATGAGGCCGCCGGGCTACCGTTGCCCCAGCGTGACGGATGCTGCGGCGCTCACTGCGAGAGGAGCGCCGCGCGGTCGATCAGAGCACGTTCCAGAAGCCGGCCTGCCACGCGCCCGCCGCGATCTTCATGTCGGTGATGAGACCGAACGAATACGCGTCGTTGTCGTGAACGAACTGGCTCTGGTCGTCGACGTTGATCTGCGGAAGCGGCGCCATGCCCTTCATCACCATGAGCGGCTTGAGCTGCCCCGTGGTGTCGGTGCCGGTGATGCCCCACCAATCGTCTTTCGCCCCGACGAGGCGATAGTCGATGATGCCGGTGAGACGCCCCTTCTGGACGTTGTCGATGGCGCCACCGTAGGCGCGCGTGCCGCCCTCGATGCCGTCGGTCGCCGCGCCAGCGAGGCGCAGATTCCCGTTCGTGATCTCTTCCATGATCTCGGCGTTCTTGGGACCGCCGATCAGGAAGCGCGGGACGATGTTGAACGGCTCCGAGTTCTCACGGAGCAGCGACGTCATCGACGCGAGCGCAGCACGCACGCTGACCCACGACATCGCCGCCGTGCCGTAGTTGCTCTGCGTGCCGGCAGCCGGCGCGTAGGGGTGGTCGTCGTCGAACACGTTGACGCCGTCGTATCCGACGGGTCCCTTGCCGGACGCGAGCGCGAGCGCCTGGTGCAGCAGGACGTCATGCGCCGAGAGCGCGTTGCTCATGTAGGTCCGCACGCGCGCTGCGTTGACCCCGATGTTGTCGTACTGGAAATCCTTGCGGGGGATGACCAGATCCGGGACGTAGTACGTCGCGAGCGTGACGTTCTGCGAGAAGATGCGCGAGGGCGCTTCCTCGCGGCCGCCGATGAGTTCCTTCCAGGTCCCGAGGTGGTCGCCGAAGATCTGCGTCACGTTCTGCCCGCCCTCCGAAGAGACCTCGGAGCAGAACGCGTTGACAAGCGCGGTGTTCTCCACGCTCGTGAAGAGGCGCTCTGCCTCAGACTTGAACGTGACGACGAACGCATCGAGCGCGTCGCCGTTGACTGCGTTGCGAGTGGCCATGGTGTTGGTGTTCTCTCTGGGTGCGGTGAAGATCCCAGAGGGATCAGGTCAGGGGGACTTCGGGGCTGCGGACCTTGATCCATGCCTGCGTGGTCGAGAGCACTTCGATGATCTCGCCGACCTGCATGTCGTTCGTCGACGCGGCGCTGGTCACGGTGTTGTTGTCCTTCACCGTCGCCATCGTGCCGACGAGGGCCGCGAGCGAGGTGTCGGTCGTGAACAGCTCCTCGTGGCCGTACTCGACTTCGCAATACACGGTCGTATTGCTCGAGCCGCTGGTGACGGTCTTGGTGCAGACGCCCGCGAACTTTTCGCTCGCGGCGTCGGTGGCGTTCAGCGCCTTGCTCGTCGCCTGCGTGAGCGAGACGAGGGCGCCCGCGACGATGGTCGTTGAGTCGGTGAGGAGATAGCTGGCGGTGAACCCGCGACCCCCTCCACGGGGGCCGTTGCGCTTGTAGCGGGCGACTACGGTGGTCGTTGCGGTCATGGCGTCTGTGTCCTTCGGTGAGAGGTCGTGCTCAGGCGGTCAGGGTCGTCGCCTTCATGGCGAGTGCGCGGCGCACGAATGCGTCGGAGTCGGCGCCCTTGTGGCCGAGCCCGGTGGCGCTGAGCCGGAAGATGCGCACCTGCGGATCGGCTTCGTCGAGCGGCGCATCGGAGGGGATGCCGGGCGCCTTGGCCTTCGGTGCTGCGGGGCCGACCGCGAGCGGGGCGCCGCCTGGTGCGGGGCCGCGGCTGAACAGCTTCGTTGCCGTGTCGAGACCAGCGCTCATCGCGAGCGTCGTGAACTCGGCGCGCTCGGCTTCGACGAGGTGCCCCGTCACATCGCGCAGGCGCACGAACTCCGCCTCGATGGCGTCGGCCTTGACCTTCGCCGCGCGAGCGACGTCGCCGGCCTCGAGCTCGGTCACCTTCGCGGAGAGCGCCACGACGCGCGCGCCGAGAGCCGCGTTGCTCTTCTGCACGAGCGAGAGCGCGATCGTCGCGTCCTTCGCCGAGAGCCCCGTGCCGCTCGGCCCCGCGGTCAGCACGGCGACGATGGCATCGAGGTTCTGCTCCACGGCGGCGAGGAGCGCGGTCTCGTCGAGCGAGGTCGCCTCCATCAACTTGTCCGCGATCATCGCCTTCGCTGCGGCCTTGGCGTCGGCCGGAAGTGCCTCTTCCATGCCAGGCATCGCGTCGCCCTCGGCGAAGCGGATCGTGCGCGTCTTTGCCGAGAACGACTTGGTGGCTGACGCCGCCGCGCAGAGCGCCGACAGCGCCGTGTCGTCGGCCGGCGCCGCGACCTCGGCGAGCGGCTTTCCGATGGTGGCCGCGTAGAGCGCGAGGAACGCATCCACGGCGGTCTTGAGCTGATCGGGCGGCGCGTCCTTCGCCATGCCGAGCGCGGAAGCGAGCATCGAATAGATCTTCTTTGGGTCCATGGCTGAGAGGCTCCGTGTCTGGGGCGCCGACGCGCCGACGAGTGAGAGGGTCGAAAGCGCGATCGGTGTCAGCCCGTCGATGAACGGAATGTTCGTCAGGCCGAGTTGCTGGATGACCGGGCCGGCCGGCTTGCCGCTCTCACGGTCGATGCTCTCGAGCGCGAACTTGATCGAGCAGTAGCGATACTTCGCGCCCTTGATCGCCTGCACCGCGTCCGGCGTGAATTCGCACAGCGCCCACAGGTCGCTGCCGCGCAGCTCCATGTCGAGGATCCACAGCGACGCCGGGAAGTCGTCGCCAGGCGGATGGCCGTACGTGCCGACCGTTGCGTTCTTCGTCGCCGCGAACCGAGCGACGAAGCCAGCCAGCACCTCGTGCGTCAGCGCGATCTCGACACCGCTCTGATGCCCGCGCCACACGCCCTCGCGCGCGACGTGCACCCACCGCTGCGGAGCCGACTCCGACACGTGCGGCAGCTTCGCGAACGCAAACAACTGCGCCACGCCGTCACGCTCGACGACCTGCACGTGTGACGTGTCGTCGCGGTCGGCCGTGACATCGTGGCGCGGATGCATTCCGGCGAGGGTGCCCTAGAACGAAGCCGCACGCAAGCGCACGGAATCGCGCACGCGTGACAACGTGTCGCGCTTTGTGTTTCGAGTGTTTCGCATGTCGCGGTTTTCGGTGTGACGACGTGGCGCGAAGTGCGTATTTGCAAGGGTTTCTTGAATGGCACCGCGTTTGCAATACATGGGAACATGGCGACGCGAACAGAGCACGCAGCACGGCCCGGGCGAGAGTCGCTCAGCAAGCGCCTCGGTCGCGTGGCGCGTCAGATCAAGGCCGCTGGACTGACGTCCGGCCAGGCTGCGGCACGAGCCGCCTACGATGCAGCGGCGGCAGACTACGGCGCAGCCAGGCGTGCGTGCGAGGCGCTGGGCTACGACCCGCTCGACGAGCAGGACAGCCTCAGCCTGGAGCTGACCGACGCTGGCAGCGACGCGCTCGACTGGTATTTCTGCGCGGTCGACGATACCGAGATTGCGCGCCTGGCGTGGCTTGCGTCGTGCGGTGTGCCGTGACCGCCCCCGCCAAGCGCGGCCGCAAGTTCCTGCCGCCCGAGATGCTGCGCCGTCCGCTGGCGGTGTCGCTCACGCCGGCTGAACGCGAGCGCATCGAGGCGGCTGCGGCTGACGCGCTCGAGCCGGTCGCGGTGTACATCCGCAATGCGGCGCTGGCGCGCGTCACGACTGGACGGTAGCGATCAAGGCTGCGGCCCGGTGCGGGAGTCGAACCCGCCTATAGGGTAGGTGCGCGTGCGGGGAGGCGTCCGCAGCGTCCTTGCCCTTGTCGCGCCTCGCGACCTACCGAGCCGCAGCCGTCATCGCGCTCAGTCTTCGATGGTCTGCTCGAGGCGCACGCGCAGCACGCACATCGCGCCCAGCAGCGGGACGACGGGGCCGCGGTGGTACGTGCCGTTCGCGCCATCGGCGAAGGTGAGCGCGACGGCGAGCCCGGTCGGTGGCGACGACTTCGACTCGATCATGTCGGCGAGCCATCGCAGTTGGTCGGCAATGTCCTTGCGCTGGCCATCGTGGAGCGTCGGGACGAGAGAGAGTTTGAGCGGTTCATCGGACATGGGTCACCTCGCGAATGCCGCGGCGCCGAAGCCGGGCTCGATGAAGAACCCCGACGGCGGCGCGTCGGCGATCGCGATGCCCTCCTCGTCGACGTCAGCCTGGCTGTAGCTGACCGTCACGCAACGACACCGCCAAGATCCGGGAGTCGCCACGCCCTCGAACGCCGGGTTGCCGACGCGCCAGGTCACGCCGCGCATGACCGCGTGCTCCGCTCTGACGCGCGAATCGCCGGCCGTCCGCCACTGCCTGTACGGCCGCGCACTCAGCAGCGCCGGATCGTTCAGCTGCGCGAAGCGACCCGCGCCGTACGCCGTCGCCACGTTGGTGCGGTAGACGTTCTCGAGGTAGCCCGCGCCGGCCGGTGAGATGCCGAGCGTGATCGCCTCGGTCTCCATCGCGCGCTGGAAGTCGCGCAGCGTGCCGCCTTCCGCCAGCGTCTTTTCGATGGCCGCGATCGCCGACTGGCTCACGGTGTCGAACTGCATGGACGCCGCGAGCGCGCTCCGCTTCCGCCACGCGCGCAGCACCTCGTCGAGCGTCGAGCGCGAGCCGCCCTTGCGGATCCACCAGTCGATCGCTTCGTCGAACGGCAGCGAGAGGAACGACGCGTCGGGATCGACGGCAAGCGCGATCGGTTCCGGTGGTGCGCCGCCCTCGACGAGACGCACGAACATCTGGCCCGCCAAGTCGCCCATCACGGCGGACTCGAAGGCGAGCCGCTCGACGTCGGCGGCTTCGGTTCGCATCGCGTCGATTGCGGCGCGCACGGCATCGGGGCCTCTTGTCGCCGCAGCGATGATCGCCTCACGCACCGGCGCCCACGCAGTGACACCGGCCAGCGTCGCCCGCGTCGCGAGCTCGTACGGCTGCCCGATCGCGCGCTTGATGCGCTCGCGCGTTACCGGGTCGGCGACCGCGAGAAGATCCCCCGTGTCGCGCTCGGCACCGTCTCCGACGAGATCGGGAAAGGGGCCGCCGCGGGCGCACCTCCGGGCGATGGTTCGGCGGCGAGTGGGATGGCGGGTACGGCTGCGGAGAAGCCACCGGGGCCGGCGGGCGCGACGGGGAGCGCGGCGATGTCTTCGCCGCCTTGGTCCGCCGTCCACACCTCGAGCCCGATGCCGCGACGTACATCGTTCTTCGTGACGGCGCCGACTTCGATCGCGTCGCGCGTCACGGCCGGCGCGTCGTCGAAGAGGCTCTTGATGATCGGGAACGGCACGTCAGAGCGCCGCATGTTGTAGTAGGCGATCCACGTCACGACGTCGCGGACGATCGACCCCCACATCATCGACGCGTCGAGCTTGGTCCCTTCGACCATGATGCCCTTGCGCGAATCGGTCGATGCGCGCGAGCCGTTCGGGCCGGTGAGGATGAGATCGGGCGACACGCCGATTGACAGGAAGATCTGCGTGTCCAGCATCGACACGAGCGTCTCCCACACGCTCGTGGAACCGGCCGCCTTTGGCTCGACGATCTGAATGTCGCTGGTGCCCGACACGACGCCCACCGAATCAGCGGTGAGTTGCTGTAGGTCGGCGAGTGTCTCGAGCTTCTGCGCGATGTCGGCGCCGATCGCCATCTTCGCGAGCGCGAGCGGATTGCCGAAGCGCTCGGCGCCGCTCATCCAGAACTGAATACCGCCGCGCTTGAAGAGCCAATAGAACATGGTCGCGAGGAAGGCGCCTTGATCGACCGGCCGCGCGGGGATCGTGTATGGCGAGTGCAGGAGGAAGCGACCCGGATGCGCGCGCGTGTTGATCCACTCGTAGTCGCGGTTGCGCACGCTCACGGACCAGTCGCGATCGTGGCGCAACTCGCGCGTCATGATCGGTGCCGGCTCAGGCAGCCACAGCCCGCCGCGCTTGCTCCACAGCAGCTCGTGCGCGCTGATGCCGTAGTAGATGGCGCTGAGCACGCGCATGAAGAACGCGTGCGGCGCGTCGAGCCCGTTGAGCCACTGCTGCACCATGCCCGCGAGATCGTCGGCGGCGCCTCGCATGATCGGGTCCACCTTCGGCGGTGCCGCGCACTCGAAGGGCCGACCGGCAACGGCGCCGCTGCGGATGTCGACGGCGCGACGCACGACGGGGTCGGAGACCTGCATCTGCGTCATCGTGTCGGCGAAGGCTTCGTATCGACCCTGGTCGAGCTCGCGCAGGCACGTCGAGAGGCGCTCCGGCGTGACGCCCATGCGACCGGGGATCGAGTAGAGGTCGCGCGGCTTCGCGAGTCGTCCGGTCTCTGGCGTGCGCGGGCGGACGCTGATGTGCATCGGGTGCGGCGCCTCTCGCGCGGGCTCCGGCGCCATCGCCGCGAGTGCCGTGGACGGTGGCGCCGCGACGAGCGTGGTGCTGCGGGCGACGGCGCGAGCGTGGGCGCGTTGGCGGCGCTTGCTCACGGCTGCGCGCTCTCTTCGTCAGACCACGGCTCGGCGTCGCGTTGGTCGGCGAGCATGAGCACGGGCGCCGCGGGTCGCTGGACCGGCGCCTCCCGCCGTCGCTTCGCCTCCGCGTTCCGATGCTTCCGCTGCAGCGCTTCGAGCCGCCGCCGCTCGTGACGTGGCAGCGCAGCGAAGCCCTCGCGCTTCGGTGGCTTGGGTGCGTAGTCAGCGGAGGGCGGAGGCGCGTCGGGGGCCATCGAGGCGGAGCGTAGCCGATGGCGGGGGTGGTGTCACTTCCCCCAAATGCTCTTTCCCCGCCCCAGCCCCTCACCCCACCCGGTCGTGACGCGCGGCGCCTGACGCGGGGTGCCGCTGTGGACGAGTGGCCCCGAGTCGTCGCGCATCGCCACGGACACCGCGAGCGCGAGTGCCCATGCGCGGTCTGCGTGCGAGCCGCCCTTGTCGCTGGCGTCGTAGCGGAAGCCGCCACCGGGCTGCGCGATGCGGCGCAGCGATGCAAGGTCGCGCAGCAGCTCGGGTGAGTGCGGCAGCAGCAGCCGGCCCTCCTCGAGCGCGAGGCGGAGGTTCGACGCGAGATCTTCCTTGCTCGCCTGCGTGAACGTGACGCGCGTGATCTTGCCGGGGAAGCGACGAGCGAGCGCCTCCGCTGGCGCCATGCCGATCCCGGTCTCGTCGATGGCGAGGTGGACGCAGCCGCGATCGATGATGCCCGCGAACGCTTCCTCTTGCGTCGCGAAGTCCACGCCGCGCAGCGTGTCGACGGGCAACGCGTACATGATGAGCCGGCCCCGGTAGTCGCGTGCGACTCGGATGCGGGCGATCGCGGTGAGGTGCTTTCCCTTCCGCGCAATGTCGACGCCGCCGACTTCGCGCAGGATGACGTCGGGCATGTCCGTCGCGTCGTAGCGGGCGCGGTTCAGTAACTCGCGCTCGAGGAACATCTCCGCCGCGGACAACCACACGCCCTCGTACTCAGTCTCGAAGGCATCGTCGTCGCCGAGTTCCAGGCGCATCTGCTCGACGTAGGCGCGTTGCTCGGCCGGCGTCATCGACTGCGGGAAGCCTTGCGTCACGACGTAGGACAGTGGCCATGAGTAGCGCGAGAAGTGCGCGAAGCGATCGTCGTACGTGTCCTCGGTATCCTCGCGCTCGGTGCCGTCGGGCAACCTGCGCTTGCTGCGCACGGGCGCCACGCACACCGACTGCGGCAGCGAGTCGGCAATAAACGGCGTCGTGACCACCGTGACGCGGTAGCCGGCCGGTCGCCCCAGCGTCTTGTCCGAGATGCTCTTGACCGCGGTCCACAGCTTCACCGGATCGCGCGCGTAGGCGAACTCGTCGAGCGTCACGTCGCCAGCGCGACCTCGAGCTGTGCGACCGTCACCGGCGTGCGCCGATGCGTCGTGCCCGTTGCTGGTCTCGAAGTGCGTCGCGGCGAGCTCACCGACCTTCACGTCGGGGCGGTGCTCGGCGGCGAGTCGCTCGGCGAGCCCGTGCGTCTCCGCCAGCAACTCCTGCGCTCCCTCCTCCGAGTGCGAGATGAAGCGCTGCGGAACGCCGCCGCTCTCGGGGTCGCGCTCGATGGTGCCGTCGAGCGTCATGCGCAGGCCGAGGATGCGGAGCGCCGCGGAGTCGGCCGCAGCGAAGGAGCCGCCACAGCGACGTGCCTTCACGATGCTGCGGAAGCGCGAGGGGTCGGCGACGAAGCGGCGTTGGTAGGGGGCGAGGGAGATCGCGGTGGGGGCGTCGTCGCTTGGGTGCGCCACCTCGATCGCCTGCACCCTCACCGCGACGCGCTCGAGGATCGATGCCCGGCGCTTGCCGCGGATCTTGTCGCTGACGTGTCCGCCCCACGCCACAGCGCGCCTACTCGCTCAGCTCTTCGGCCGGGACCGGCTGCCCGAGGATCGGCGCGACCTCGGCCCACGCTGCCGGCGAGAGGCGATCGCGGAGAGCGGCGACGAGGGCGTCGATCACGGTGTCCTGTGCCTTCTCGAGCAGTACCAGCGACGGCGCGAACTCCTCGGGCAAGCCGCGCTCGACGAGGAACTGGTTCGCCTTCCAGTCGCCGTCCGAGCCGAGTTCGTCGCCGGCATCGGAGATCTTCTCACAGCGCCCCGCGAGGTAACGGGCGCGCGCGCGTGTGACCTCTGCCAGGAAGGTGGCGTACGGCTCCTCTCCCGCCTCTGCCCGTGACGTCCAGAGCTCGAGCGTCTGCCGGGGCACGCCCTCCGCCTCGCACGCCAGCTTGATGGGCGCGGCCTTGTCGATGCGCTTGACGACCGCCTCGAGCCGCTCAGGCGTGCACGACGTTGGCCGCCCTGTCCTGACGACGATCGCAGTCATCCACGTACCCTAGCACGCAACGAAATACCCCCGGCGCGCGTGTAGATCACCTGATCAGGGATCATGCCTACGCCCTCCCGTCCCGCCTTGAGCCTGGCACGGATTCGCGCTGCCGTCACCGGTGCCGTGTTCGTCCGCGGCGACGATGTTCGACGCGCTGGCCGCGAGTGCTCGCAGCTTGCCGACCGCAGCGTCCCGCTCCTCGGGCGTCATCGTCGCCTTGATGAGCATCACGCCGGTCGCGATCCTCTTTGCGTAGGCGTCGATCGCAGCGAACAGATCCGCCCGCGCGTGATCGCTGCCGAGCGTCTCGTCGAGCTCCAGCGCTTCGATGGCTGCGACGATCGCCGGGTCATTCGCGCTGCTGGTCATGTGCGTTTCCTTCCGGCAGCCTCGCGCGCCAGCCCCACGCTCGCCAGTCGTTCCGCCGCCGCGTCGTACTCCGCGACGATCGCATCGCGCCGTGCCATCTCGGCGCGCTGCTGCTCGACGAACTCGGCCCACTCCAGCGGCGGGAAGCCGATCGACTCGGTGGCGTCGAGCACGAGGCGGTGGCGCTGCGTGCCGTGCTTGGCGGCGCGGTCGAGTGCGTCGCTTTCGTTCTCGGCTAGGACGCCGATCTCGAGCAGCACGACTTGCATGATCTGCACGCGGTGGGGTTTCATCAGTACACCGACGCCTTGATCGGCAGCGTCCGCCACTCGTCATCTCGGGGGCGCTCCGTTGCTTCAAGTTGCGACTCTGCACGCTCCACACTCGCACTCTCGTCGCGGTTGACGATCGTGTACGGAAGCGGCGACCCGACGCGAACGCGCATCACCTGAGCAACGGTGCCCTTTGCGATGTCGCGCACCCACTGGCCAGCGCTGAACTTCGCCGCAGCCGGAGGCGCCGTCAGCGATGCGCCGTGCCAGCTACACGACGCGCACCACCACGTGCCGCTCTCCAGCCGCTTGACTGGCCGGTCGCAGTGCATGGATGGGCAGCGCGGGGCGGTCTCGGGGTCGGCCGTGAACTTCGCGTGCGCGTTGGTCGAGAGTTCCCGGAGCGCATCGAGCATCGCGGCATACGCGTCGCTTGCTGGCGGTGGCGGCAGCAGCTTGATCGCCAGCGGAACCATCGGCGCCGGGCAGCGACGGCACAGCGACTGGCCGATCGGCGCGAGATCCCCGCACGCGAGGCACCAGCCGCCGCCCTCCTGAACCGCGAGCATCTTTCCGATCTCACGTGCGGCGGCCTGCTGCGTCTCGTGAAAGCCGAGCGGCACGCCGACCTGCACGAGCACGCGCGACGACCCGTCAGGCTGCGGCACCGACGCAGACAGCGCGCGCCCGAACGCCACCCCCGCCGCCTTCACCCCGCTGGCGAACTGGTCGGCGCGGGAGATGACTTCGACGGGACTGGTATCCGACACGGGCCACTCGTCGCCGTCGGGGTTTCGCGCGCGACCGATCGCAGTCAGCGTCATCTCACGGATGCCCCCGCGCCACCGGAACCGATCCCCCACCCGCAGATCCTTGACCGTCACGCGCTCGGGTTCGCTCGCTTGATTCGTCATCGCTTCGCTCCTTCGCTCGTCGCCACCATGAACGCTACCGGCAACACCTTGCGCACCGCCTCCGCCTTCGACGCCCACTCCGCGATCAGCTTCGCGCAGGCCGCGTCGGGGTCATTGATTCCGGCGCGCAGCATCACGCGCTGCAGCTTCGTCTCGCGCCCGTCTTGCTTCCATCCGCGCGAGTTACCGACGACGGCGCGATACCACTTCTCGGCGGGGACGCGAACGACACCCGAGAATCCCTTCGCTCGGCCGAGTCGCGGCAGTGCGTCGAGGTGCGCTTCTTCGATTGCGACTTGCCAGTGGCCCCACGTCGACGCGGTGCCGGCGGCTGCTGCGCGGCCCCACTTCCCGAAGCGCGTGTGCGACTCGGCGACGACGACGAGCGGCAGAGCGCGAACCTCCGCGATCGAGCGCGCCATGCCAATCACGGCGCAGCGATCGGCGTGCGTCTCGACAGCGCCAGAGGTCACGAAGCGGTCCGGCGAGTTCGCGCAGGGCGGTGCTTGAATGCACCAGCCCGCGCGCTTCCCCGGATCAATCGCGAGAATCACGCACCTCATTCCGCCGCCTCCCGCCGCCCCGTGGCTGCGTCGCTCACAATCAGCACCTCGACGCCACCGATCACCGCCGGCTCGCAGCGGTACCCCACGGCACGCAGCAGCGCGACCACTGCGACGTGGTCCACGACTGGCGCGCTCGGCATCGGTGCCGGCGGCTGCGACGCCTTGCGCTTCGGTCGCGACTGCAGCGGCCGATACGTGCCGCCGATGTCGTCAGCGTCGAGCCGCAGCCCGAGCTTCAGCCGCGTGCGGATCTTGTCGCGCGTGGTCTTGAGGTGTCGCGCCCAGCCGGAGATCGACCGGCGCTCGCCGTTCCACTCGAAGAGCTTCGCTTGGCCGCCGGTGGCGACGCGGATCGCGGGGGCGGTCACGCTCGCACCCATCGCAGCACGCAGGCCACCGCGTCGACCCACTCGCGGCGCTCGACTTCGGCAGCGCCCCGCAGCGACGCGCGATGCTCGCTCCCCTGCCGGTCGAGCGCACTGCCGGCGTAGACCGCCTCGCGCACGTGATGCGCCGCGAGGTGCGCCCATGCTCCGGGCGGGTTCGTGGTGAGGTTGGCGCCGGTGGATGTCATCGCCCGCCCCGCTTCGCCGCCGCCGCATCAGCCGCGAGCCGCCTCGTGCGCGCCGCTGCTGTCGTCGTCGCCGGGAGCATTCGGCGCACGCTGTCTGGGCGGGGCGCGTCGAACACGGGATTCGCGCAGCGCACGCAGGGCAGCGGGAAGCCGGCGTGTAGTTTCACGGGGCAGTGGGGGATGCCGCGGGCGCTCATCGCATCCTCCCACCCTTGTACCCACCGCTCGACTCCGCGGGGACGTCGCACTCGATGAGCGAGCCGCCCGATGTCATCGTCGCCACTCCGACACGCGCAGCGTGCACATCCCCGTCGCCAGTCGCGCACGAATGTCTCTTGCCGTCAGCCCGCATCGTACCGCAGCTCGCGCGAACTCCACTTCGTCAAGCGCTCGAGACACGTTGATCTCGCCGCACATGACGAGCAACGAGACAATGCGAACGGCGGTCGACAGCGCGGCCGCCTCGGCGCCATCGGGCGCGCTGACCACGTCGCCCCACGCATCGGAAAGCGTCTGCCCCGGGGCATCGAAGAGGCGAGCGGCCTCGCGTTCATCCTGTGTTGCCATCTCTCATCCTCTCCGGGTTGCTGCCCGTATCCAATCCAAGACCAAGACAACCGAACCAAGACACGTCCTCATCCCACCGGCGCGAGAGAGCGGAGTAAGACCCCCCTACCCCCCATGACCGTGATCGGCCGAGTCCGGGCGGTTTGCGTATGGCATTCCGTTGTCCGGTGGGAGGCGGTGATCTTCTCCGTTCCCGCGCGCCGCTGCCGGCTTGCTCGGTCGCGTCGAAGCGTCGAGGTCCCTACTCTCGACCGGCCGAACGAATCGACCGCCCACCGCAGTGCTAGCCGACGGGCGCGCGACCGTCAAGCGGATCTTTCGCGGGCCGCGACCATCCGTTTGCGACGATTGCGGAGATCACGATCGACGCATCGGCCTTGCTCAAGTCGGGCGAATACCCATATTTTTGAAGGAGACGCGCCTGCTTGAACGATGCGAGTCCGTGCTTGCGACGCGCGATCTGGGAGCCGATAGCCGCCTGCGCTTGCTCCGCTGAGAGGTTCGGGATCTCGACGCCGAACTGCGCAAGGATCTCCCGCTGCCGATCGCTCGCGCGCTCGCCTCCCCGATCCTCGGGGATCGCCAGTATCTTAGTCCCGAACGGGTCCACGTTGCGCGCCGCGTACCGTGCCTCGCTCGAGACCTTGGCGGCCTTGCGACGGGCGGCCTCTTCCTCTGCAAGACGCTCGCGCGCCTTCCGTGCACGCTCCGCTTCGGTCGCCTCTCTCTCCGCCTGCGCCCTCGCCCGGTCCAGGGACTCGCCCTGGTCCACGAGCTCTAGGGCGCGCTCGCGCACGAGCGGTGGCATATCCTCACCGCCGAGCACGTCGAGCGGCGCGACGAGTACATGGCGCCCGACGATGCCGGCGAAGTCGACGACGAGTAGATCGCTCTTCCCCTCCGCCGGCCGAGTTCCGCGGCCGATACACTGCGTCATCAGCGCGCGCGATTTCGTCGGCCGGCCGAGAGCGACGCATGACGTGCGCGGAGAGTCAAAGCCCTCGGTCAACACGGCGCAGTTGATCAAGAACTGGATGTCACCGGCAGCGTAGGCGGCAAGCACCTCGCGCCGCACCGTCGAATCGGTGGTGCCATCGATCGCGCAGGCGCGCGCGCTGGTGTACGCCGCGAGGACATCGACGAGCGCGTGTGCAACTTGGACGCCCGGCGTGAACACGATCGTTGAACGATCGCCCGCCTCGCGCACGAGCGGACCGGCCATCTCGTGCAGCACCTTGTCGACTGACATCGCCTGCTGGAGATCCTTCTCCGACAGGTCACCACGCACAGTGCGCAGCCGCGATAGATCCAGCGACTCGCAGACGATTCGGCGTGCGATGATCGGCACGAGGTAGCCGCCCGCGATGCCCTCTTGCATCTCCATGCGGTACGCGCACGAATCGAAGATCCCGCCAAGTCCTACCCCGTCGAGACGGTCGGGCGTAGCGGTCACGCCGAGCACTTGCGCAGCCGAAAAATAGTCGATGATCGTGCGGTATCCGTCAGCGCACGAGTGATGCGCTTCGTCGATGATGAGCGACGTGAACTGCCACGGATCGAACTTTTTCAGGCGCGCGAGCTTGCCGAGCGTCTGCACGCTGGCGACCACAATCGACTCCGGCATCAGCGTCGACGTCACGCGGCCAGCCATCTCGATCCCAACCTGCACACCGGGGACCTGCATGCGCATGCGGTCGGCCGCTTGCTGAACGAGTTCCTCGCGGTGCGCGAGGACCAGCACGCGCCCGCCGTGACGTTCGAGTCGACGCCGCGCCCACTCCGCAAAGATCGTCGTCTTCCCGAGTCCCGTCGCGAGTACGATCAGCGTCGATCGCAGGCCCTTCTCCCCGTGCTCGCGCTCGATCGAAGCGATGCATTCGTCTTGGTACGGTCGCAGCGTGACGGTCATCGGCGCACCTTCGCCCCTCGCGCGCGCCGCTCGAGCGCTGACGCCGTGAGCCATCCGCATGCGCCGCAGTGCGTACACCACGCACCAGCCCGGCCGCCCGTCCCGTCGCACTCTGGGCACACGATGTGCGGCCGCGTCTCGTCTGCGGCGTGGCGAGCTGCAGAGCATGCCTGCCCAACGCCCCACGCCTGTACCGTGGCGTGCAGCATCACGGTGCCCTCGCGGCCCTTCGCCAGTCGCGTCACGGCAGCGCGCTGTGCGGTGCTGGCTGCGCGCAGCGCATCGACGGCGGCGCTGGTGACGTCGTACGACTCGACGAGCGCGCGCCACAACGGCGCGAGCGCGGCCGGTACCTCGCGCCCCATGGCGTCGAGTAGCGCCGCGGGGGCTGGCGCTCGCGCGGCCGGCACCGCGACGGCGCGGGCCGCCGCTACGGGCGACTTGCTCGCCGTCGCCGGGCGCGGCTTCCCGTCCCTGCCCTCGCGCCTGACGGGCTCGGAATCTGGAATGTCTGTACTGCGTTTTCGCGCAGTTGCCTCGGGCTCAGGGCGCTGCGCTGCGACGAAGTGGTCGCTGACGCCGCACCGCTCCGCGATCCACCGGTTCGACTTCCCCGACCATTCAGCGTCCGCCAAGAGCAGAGCGACAGCGGCTCGCTTGTCGGCGTTCGTCCGTCGCAGTCCGTGGGTCCGGTTGGCGCCTACGGCAGCAAGGATCGCATCGCGCCGAGTGCCCTGCTTGACCTGCGCGTCAATGACGCCGCGCTTCTCGCGGAGGTGGGCGGCGTGCCGATGGAAGCCATCGACGAGCCAGAGGTCGTCTCCTTCCTCGACGACGTGGATCGGCGGAAACTTTGCCCCCGACTTGAGCGCCTCCGCGTACTCCGCGAGCACCGCTGGATCGTAGAGGTCGGCCCTGATCTGCGTGCCGCCGTCGATGCGGACGCGACGGATTTCTACCTGCTGAGTCTCGACTGCCATGCTGTCCTATCTGCCCTTGCCGGGGCGGTAAAATCGTCGGGACGCGCCAGCCACACGCCGTGATCATTGCGCGCCGGGATAGGGGAAACCGGCTCGCTTCGCAGCATGCACCGCAGCAACGGCTGCTGACTCGTCCCGACGCCGGATGATATCAGCGCCTCGCGGGACGTCAACGGTTTCAGCGGAGCGAGAGCACCGTCCGCGTCTCATCCCGCGCCGCCGCCGCTGACCAGTCGATTGCCAGTTGCGCGCGGGTCACGACCACGCCCCCGCCCAATGCTCGACGGCGACGAGCGGACGCGGCCTGCTTGGGTCGCGACGCTGATACTCGACGACGACGAAATCAGACTTCGCACCGCCGGCCGCAAGCTCGCCCTCGAACTCAGGCCGCGTCGAGAGGATGACCAGCCGCGTGATCTCGACGTGCTCCCAGAGGTCGGCACCGCGGTCCTTGCCGGCCAGCGCAGCGAGCCTCACGAGCGCAACGGCACGCGGCGCGAACAGCAGCACGTGCGCGAGAAAGGCGCCGTCGAGCCCCTTCTCATACGGCGGGTTGAGTACGCCGACGTCCCAGCCCGTGACGTAATCGGGCCAGTCGCTTGGCCGCAGATCGAGGAACGAACCGGAGAGCACGAGTCCGAGGCGCTCGTCGCGGAGCGAGTCGATGTAGCGCGGATCGATCTCCACGCAGTCGACGTCCTCCGCGCCTGCGTCGATGCACGCGCGCCGAAGAGCACCGCCGCCCGCTGACGGCTCGAGCACGCGCAGCCCGCGCACGCCGGCCCACTCAGCGATGCGCGCAGCAAGGCGCGGCGGCGTGAAGTATTGCGAGAGACGCTTTGCGCGATCCGTGTCGCCGGGTGCCGCGATCGGGAATAGAGCGTCGATGCCGAAGAGAGGAAGTGAAGTCATCGCCCCGCCTCCACCCGCGCCAGGGGGCCGACGTCGCGGCCGTGATCGCGCGTCCGCTTGCGAGCCTCGGCGCAGCGCACGGCGCCCTCGACGTCGCAGCGCCGCGGGTCGAGCGGCCCTTGCGATTCGTCGGCGCCGCAGAGGATGCAGGTGGGCGCGCTCATGTCCCGCTCTCCGTGATGAAAACGTTCCCGCCGGGCGGCACGCCGCAATCAATCGGCACCGCGTTGGGAAACCGCGCGCGCATGTCGGCGACGCTTCCAAAATGGAGAGCAGGCCGACGACACGGATCCGGCAGCGTTCCCGCAAGGAACGACCGCACGCCGTCGAGCGACGTCCACCACGGCACGCGATAGCCGCGCGTCGGCAGCATCGGTAGAGCTCGCACCCATGCGCCGCGGTCGCCGCCGAATCCGCGCAGAGGCGACGAGTACGCGCGCACCATCGCGACGAGCGAGACGCCGTGCGCTTCGGCGCGGTGGCGCATCGTCCAGAGAAGCGGCGCCACCTCGGGCTTGTGCCCAGCGCACTCGCGCTCCAGCCGGATGATCACGCGCTGTGCCGCCTCGACCTCGACCCGTTCGTTTTTGAGCTGGAGGCGCATCTTCTTGACGATCGCGCGGAGCCGGTCGACTTCGCCAAGCGCCTCAACAAAATCGCGAGGGTGCGTCACCATGGCGTGGTCCTCGTATGCCCGCACTTTCCGCATTGGCTCACGATCAGGTCGTCCACCTTGCGGTGCTCCCATGGGGCTGGTGTCGCCGCCATCTCCAGCGACACGAGATCGTCTAGCTTCGTCATGGCGTGAACTCCTCCTCGTCGCCGACCGGCTCATGCTCGGTCTCGTGCGCGTGTCGCAGCGCGTTTTCGATCTCGGCGTCGTCCTCGACGTAATCGTCCGTCGCGTGCACGTAGAGCTGCGCGTAGAAGCGATCGATCGCGGACTCGGCTTCGCTCGACACGAAGCTCGCGGCTGCAATGACGCCCGCGAGTTCCTCGCGCAGCGCCGCGACCTCTTCGTCGAGCGCAGCGGCCAGTATCGCCAGGTCACCGTGCGACATCGCGGCGAACTCCATCTTGCGCGCGTGCCGATGTGCATCGTTCGGTTCGGACATTGTCGCCACTCCTCTCGCCAGAAGAAGTCCCGGACCTCACGCGCAGGGGTGACGCGTGGGGCTACGACGCCGGGCCGCCGTCGAGGCGCTGCGGGCCATCCAAGGGGGGATGGGCGATGGACCGCGGCGCCGTGATCAGGAATCGAACGGAGTCCCCTCGTCCGCTGCCGCGCGGTCGGCGACTGCGGCTCTCACACGGTCGGTTGCGGCCGTGCCCGCTGCGGTGATTGCCGCTCGCGCTTGCTTGTTCGCGATCTTCCACGCGGCCGGCAGCATCGTCGCCTTGATGTCCGCCAGTGACTTCGCATCGTCGCACTCGGCGTATCGCGCGATGATCGCGGCAACTTCTGGCGGAAGCGCCTGGCGGCTCGCCTGTCCACCCGACGCCCACGTTGCCAGTGCCGCGCCGACTTGGCGTGAGAGTTGAGGGCCGTCCGCGAACAGCTCCGTGAACTGCTCGGGAAGCTTGACCATCTGCCGCTCGGCCGGGATCAGGTCGTTCGGATTCCAGATCGGAACGCCCTTGCAGCCGGGGAGTAGCAGGCAGTTGAGCGCGAGTTCGTAGATGTAGTCCTGTCCCGCGATCGGCTGCCAACCGAGCGAGATCGGCTTCTTCGACGCGTCGAGCTTGATCTTCTCCTTCGCTCGGAAGCAAAGGATGTAGTTCACATCGCTCTGCATCATGAACGTGATCAAGTCTTTGCGCGGCGCCTTGGCAGCAGCCCACGCGGCGAAGCTGTGCTTGTCTCCGCCGCGTCGCGTGACCTCCGCATCGTGCATTTGCAGCACGCCACCGGGGCCGTCGTGCTCGTGCGAGAAGCTGTCGGCGATGATGATCTTCGCGCCCTTCTTGATGGAGTGCGCGAACGCCGCACGGTAGTCCGCCGGGCCGAACGGCGGAGAGAACGGCACGTGGCGAAACTTGAAGCGGTCGGCATAGAACCTTCCGCGGCCGTTCTCCGTGTCGAGGAGATGGATGTCGCCGCCGCTGACCTCCTGCATGCCAGTGGCCAGCTCAAGCGCAGAGTACGTCTTGCCGCATCCGCTCGGCCCGACGAGGCCAAGCCACAGCAGGACTTGCGTGCGCACAGCCTCGAAGTCCTCGAACACGCGGGCCGCATTGTCCCTGCTCATCGGCGCCTCGCAATCATCACGCTGCCATCGCTATCCAGATCTGCGCTGGTCGCCTCGCCGTAGCAGTCGCACCCCTCAGTGCAGACCAGTGCGTCGGGTGAGCAGCCCTCGGACAGCAGCGCTTGCAACCTGTCGATCAGCCCCCGGACAGTCAGCTGCGGTAGTTCCTCAGTCGCCATTGAGCATCGCCTCCTCTTCACGAATCGCCATCCACCGTGGCAGCCCGACGAACCCAGCGCCGTATCCCGGCCACTCGTTGTCGCGCAGGCACCGCCCCCACAACTCACACGCTCGACGCCAGCGGCGGAGCCCGATCTCCCGCATGTCGCCCGCCGGGTTGTAGATGCCGACCGCGTAGGGCGCGTCGAGCTCCACGGCCGCGAACAGGAACTCGGCGCGGCCAGCCGTCTCCGGGTAGACCGCCGCGAGCGCACGCGTGTACGCCGCCGCCTGCACGTCGTAGCCGTAGCTGCCGACGCTCTTGGTGAAGCCTTCGATCGATGCGTCGCGGCACTTCTTCAGGTCGAGGATGTGCGTCCGATTCGCGCGCACGTGGTCCAGCATCGCGCGGCAGACGATCGGCCCGCTCTCCGTTTCCTCGGTCCACTCGATGGCAAGCTCGCTCACGCCGTCGAGCGGCAGGCCCAGCCCCGCGAGCTGCCCGCGGATGCGCGTGGCCTTCGCCCTGATCTCTTCGAACTTGCGAGCGAGCACCGGCGTTTTGCCGGCAGCGATCGCGGCGTCGCGGAGTTCCTGCGCGGCGGCTTTCTTGAAGTTGTCGAAGCCGTCGATCACGGCCACCGACTCGACGCCCTTGCCGAGCACGAGCGCGTGAACGATCGTGCCCTCGTCCATGTCCTCGGTGCTCGAGCGCTTCACGCCGCCGAGTCGCGGGTGAGCGGCGTGCGCGTGCAGTGGCGAGCGAGCGAGAAGCACGCCAGCCAGCGACGACGACAGCGACGGCGGCCCGTCTCCGCCGCGAGCATCCGCATGATAGGCGGCCGGCGTGATGTCGAGGATGCGCGCGGTCATGTCGCGGCCTCGTCGTCTTTCGCCGTCGGCATGCAACACGTCGCCACGCACGGATCCCCGCCAGTCGCGCACGCGTCGGAGCGGTGCGGCGGGTCGAGCGTGTCGGCGGCGCGGCGCATGGCGGTGGCCACCTCGTCGGCGGTGCGGCCGGGGGTGTCGTTCCAGAGAGCGATGCTGCGGTATCCGCCGGGTGTGGACGCCGGGATGGCCTTGCGCAGTGCCTCCTCGGCATCCCCCGCCGCCTCCGCGTCACCGGTGACCGCCCACATCGCACCCTGCGCGCAGAAGCAAACGCCGAGCGTGCGGATGTCGCGTACCAGGCCGACGCAAACACCGTCCACGTCGCGCGCCGCCACGCCCTGAATCCACGCCCCCGGCCGCTCGACGATCTCGGCCGCCGCGCGGAGGATCTGGGCTGCTGACAACGGGGCGGTCATGACGTCACCGTCGTCAGCGCGGCGTGCGTGTTGCGCAGCGTGACCTCTTCGCCCGCCTCGCGCTCATTGCCGCGCAGCGCTGCCCGCGCCATGCCCGACACGATCTCGACGTCGAGCCACTCGCCGCGCACCGCGAGCGCGCGTGCACGGAAGCGGCCCTTGCGCGAGTGGTTCACGTCGTACATGCCGCCAACTGTCGGCGACGCCTCGGACGTCACTCCGTCGATCGTCCACTTGTCCGTGCCCATCACGCCTCTCTTTCGTTGCCAACCACCACGCCCACGCAAGCCACCGCGCTCGCGCACTCCGAGATGTGCCGCTCCGTGACCTGCGCCCACGTTGCGCCGTACGTCGCCGAGTGCGTGCGCCGGTGCGCCATGCACGCGAGCGTCGCCTCACCCGGCGCCATGAAGCCGTCGGCGCTGGCCTGCGCGATGCTGCGCGCGCACTCGATCGCGGCGACGCTGCCGACGATGCGCGACATGACGGCGGCGATCTCGAGGATCCGTTGCGCGCGGGCGATGCCGCGGGCGGTGAGGGTGTCGTCGTCGGGTGAGCCGAGGCCGCCGCATTCTCTGCGCAGGGCGGTCACTCTGCGGCCTCGCGCTGCGCCGCGTCTCGATCGAGTGCAGCCGCGAGCGCTCGCGTCGCCGGGTCCTCGCCGTAGCCCTTGCTCACGAGCAGGTCGCAAGCCCGCTGCGCCGCATCGCGGAGCGAGACGGTAGCGACGTACTTCGCGATCATCTCCTCGCGGTCCGCCTTCGCCTTCGCGCGAGCCGCTTCGTTCTCTGCGTCGATGCGCGCACGCTCCGCTGCGAGCCGCTTCCGCTCTTCGGCGATGCGCCCGTCCTCGACGCGCCGCGCCTCCGCCGCCTCACGTTCGCGCGCCGCGCGCTCATCCGCTTCGACGCGCGCCCGTCGGTCGGCCTCTTGCTTCGCCTCCGCCGCGAGTCGTTCGCGCTCGACACGGGCCACGCGGTCAGCCTCCGCGCGCTCGCGTCGCGCAGCCTCGGCAGCCGACTCGCGGTCGGCCCGATCCGCATCTTCGCGGATGCGACGCGCCTCCGCCTCTGCCGCGCGCTCTTCGGCGATCTTGCGCTCCGCCGCCTCGCGCTCACGTCGCGCCGCCTCACGCTCCGCTTCGGCCTCGGCGCGCGCCTTCTCAGCAGCCGCCCTCTCGGCCGCGAGTTCCGCAGCCACTCGCTCGCGCTCGACGCGCGCCTCTTCGTCGGCGATGGCCTTGAGCCGTGCGACCTCGGCGCGCTCCTTCGCTGCCTTCGCTTCGGCCTTCGCCTTCTCGACCGCCTTGATCGCGTCGTCGATCGGCATCTCCAGCGCTTCGATGCGCGCCGTCACACGCGCCGCCTCTGCGTCCAGTTCGCGAGACGCGGCCAGCAGCGGCGCCTTCAGTGCGACGCGCTCGGCCTCGACGGATACGCGCGCCGTGCGCAGTTCAGCGCGAGCCGTCACCGCAAGGCGCATGCCCTCGGCGGTCGCGCAGTCGAACGCGCGATCCTTGTAGGCCGCGTCGTACTCGGCCAGTTTCTCGACCGTCACCGTGTATCGCTGAATCGCAGTCGTCATCAGTAACTCCCCTTCCACCGGTTGTGATCACTCGCGCTCTCGGTCTTCACGTACGGTCGCGCCGCGCTCTCATCACGCATCCGCGCGAAGCACGCGCCGCACAGGTGGCAGCGGCAGTCGCGCTCCGCGCGGCGGCGGAGCGCCTCGATCTCCGCGGCTTGCGAAGTGGTGGGCGGCTCGAGGCGGAGGGCGGTCATGACTGCACCCACCGCAGCAGCGACTCGACCGCGGCGACAACGGCAAGGTTGCGCGACGAGCGGTTCATTTCCGCGAGTTCGTAGTGGCCTTTGGCTACGGCGGCACAAAGCCCCTTGTCGCACCGGATGGCGTAGGCCGCGCGCAGTCTCGCGTCGTCGATGAGGTACTGCGCGAAGTCGTAGTACGTACGCGGATCGTCGATGTGCATCACGCGGCCCGCCTTTCCACCGACAACACCAGCCGCCCGCTGCGCCACACATCGACGCGCGTCACGTCCGGGAACCGCGCGAGCAGCGCATCACAGCGGCGGCGCGCATCGGCGCTCGGCGCGTGGCCGGCGCACTCGGAGACGACCTGCGGGGCGCAGCCGGGGAGGTGCGCGCGGTATTGGGTGGTGCGGGTCATGAGCGCACCCACGCAAGGAACAGCGCCCACGCGGCGACGGCGTTGACCTCGATGCCCACGTCGTCGTCACGCTCCTCGTAGCGCCCGTTCTCGCGAGCGCTCGCGATGCACTCAGCCGCCATCTTCGGCAGGTCCGCGTCTGCGTCGAGCGACTCGCACCAGCCGTCCTCGTTGCCGTGCCCGCAGCACTCGTCGCACGCGCCGCCGAGCGCGTTCGGATCCTCGTACGCACCGAAGCATACGGCCGGCGCTCCGCAGAAGCAGAGGATCGCGCTCGTGCCGATGATGGGATCGCGCTCCGGTGCGCCCATGTTCCACTGACCAGGGACGCTCACGCCGTCCTCGCAATCCCGCTACCGCGACGCGTGCGACGCTGGAGAGGCGCGCCGAAGTCGAGGTCGAGCCAGCGGAGCATCATCGTCACCGCATCGACGATTGCCGTGTCGCGGTTGTGGCGCGAAAGGACTGCCGACGAGTAGCCGTGCTCGGCTGCGTAGCGCGTCATCTTCGCATCCCACCAGCGGATGCTGTTCGCCTCGTGCGCACACGCCGAGCCGTAGTCGCCGAAGTTGCGGCGGTCGCAGTCGTCGACGGGCTCGATCGCGTCCACCACGGACAGCCACAGTTCCGTAGCGGCGGCGTCCACCTCCGCTTCGAGGCGCTCGAGCAGCGCACTGTCGCGGCTCATCACCGGCGAGAGGTGGGCGCGAAGAGCCGCCTTCGCCATCTCCAACCGCTCCGCTGCCTGCGCGGGGGTCACGACGCGACTCCGTCGACGACGTCGAACGTCTTGCACTCGGGCGCGGGCTCAGCGGCTGGCGCAACTACCGGCGCGACCCACGACGGATCGGGCTGCGCGGTGAAGTCGCGGATGTCGCGAGTGCCGCCAGCGCCGATCGTGTCGACGAGACAGCCGACGCGCGCCGAGACGCGGCGCCAGAAGGACATCGCCATCTCGCGCTGATTCGCGGCGGGGTTGCCGCAGTGAAGAGCAATCATCGCTACCGGCTTCGAGATCTCGAGAATCTCGTCGCGCTCGCTGTCGGTCAGTCGATACGTCGCCATCGTCAGCCTCCCCGTCGGCGCGTCACCTCGCGTCGACTCCATATCAATATCACAACGCAAGCGACGCGCAAGATTTATTTTCGCGCGCCGCGTCGATTGTCAACGCGCGAGCGTCGTTGTCTCCACGCGGCCGCACCCGTACGCCGTGCGCGCGCCGAGTCCAAGCCCGCGCGACGCGCACTCAAAGAGCCACCGCGCGGGCGCGTTGCACGCGAGATCGACGGTGCCGGCAAGCCCCTCCACGCGGCCGAGTTTGCCGCGATAGTCCACACCTCCGCTCGTTGTGCGCGCGTCGAGCACGGATACCGCGAGCGCTTGCGGATGCACGCCGAGTTTGCGCGCGAGCGTCCATGCGGCGGACAGCATCGTCGCGCTCGTCGCGTGCTGCGCGCTGCGCTTGCGGCCGTCGCTCTGCGTGCTGGTCACGACGAGCGGCGTACGCAGCGATAGGCGCACGAGGTGCGCGCCGGGTACGTACGCGGGCGGGACGTGCACGCGTACGCGTGCGCCGATCGCGAGGCTGCACTCGACGGCGCCGATGCGTGACGGGCGCACCGTCGCAGAGAGCGCAGCCGCGTCCGCCTCTGACCACCACGCGACCGCCCAGCCGCTCGGCGCATCCCATGGCACCAGCGACCAGTCGGCCGGAGTGCAGTGCGATGGCTTCGCGTGCCCGCGCCCGATCGCGCCGGTGAGCGCGGCGTGTAGCCACGCCAACTCGCGCATGACGAGTGGATGTCGGTAGCCGTCGAGCGCGATCGGCGTGCCTACACATAGCGTCTCGCGATCGAACGACACGCACGGCGCGGACCAGTCGGCGTCGGTGAGCGTCACGGAAGCCATCGCTGCGTCCCCTCGTGTCGCACGCCGTAGTAGACGCGCTCCCACTCTGCGCGCCCGTGGCCTGCGCCGCGGACGCCTCCGAGCGATGCGGTGCGCAGGCGCATCCGATCGTAGATGCCGCCCATCGTGTAGCCGTATGCGGGATGCAGCGGCAGATCCATCAGCGCGCAGTACGCGAACACGTCGGCCGTGCTCCACTTGCCGATCGGCCGACACGTGTTTTTTGTCGTGATTCCGTGGTGGCCCATTGACGCGCGGCGAATGGCACTCTCGTCTGCGCGCACGCCCGAAATGTATCGGGCTCCGAATCGCTCCGCAGCCTCCGCGAATCCGAGCGACAGAGTCCCGCCGTGCCGGTTGGGTCCGATTGCCACTCTGATCTCGTGATACCGCACATCGAAGCGCGCGAGGAACGCGTCACGTACCAACTCGCAGTCGGGATTCTCCCACGCATCGACGCGAACCCACACCAGCGGGAGATCGGTGCGATGCTCGGCGAGAATGGACGCGACGACAACAGAGTCTTTCCCCCACGACACCCCGGCGTATCCGCCCCCGCGAGCGAACGCCGCGGCCACGTCGCCCGCACGAGCGGCCATCTCGCGCAGCCGTGGCGCGCGCCTCTGCGCGGTCAGAGCGTCCACCTTTTCGCACGTGCGCCAGTGCGCCAGATCGCGATCTGTATGCCGCGGCGTGATGATCAGAGGCACGGCGCCGCCACCATCTCCTCGTCCGTGCGCGACCAGTACGGTGGGCGCACGCGCCCCACCCGCAGCACATGCGCTCCGCTCGTCACGGCGTCCACAGGCAGGTTGCGCATCGGTGCGCCGTCCGACGCATGCGTAGGGAAGCCTGGCCACGTTTCGTCAATCGCGTCGATGCGCCACGCGATGATGCGACCCTCGCCTACCGCGCGCCGCTTCCCGAGGCTCGTCACCAGCGAGAGCAACTCGCGCACGGCCCAGAGATCGCCGACCGCGTACCACGTGAGGCACCGCGCGTGCGTCGCCTCGACAGGGATGCGATAGCCCTTCGCTGCCCCCGCCGAGAGCTGCAGGCGCTTCACCGTCGGGCCGCCCATCGCGACTGCTTCGGCGAGCGGAAAGCGCCGGTTCACCCACCGATGCTCGCGCCCTTCGACGTGCACGATCGACGTCGTGCATTGGTAGTAGCGGCCACACGCAGACAGCGCGAGCGGAATAGCTGGCGCCTCCGCGTCGCGCGCCTCCGCCATCGTGCGCAGCGGTGGAAGGCCGTCACGACGCGCCACCGCCGCCATCAGCAGCGCGTCGAGGTGGATGCCTTCGACAGGGAGCACGAGGCGCGTCTCGAGATCCGCCAGGACGCGCAGCGGGATCACGCGATCACCTTGTCGAGCGCAGCGCGGATCTCCGCCTTCCGCGCCTGGACGTGCGCCACGTAGCGTTGGAGCTCCGGTGCACGCGCGTCGCCGGTCACGTCGAGCGCGTCCATGTCTGGCGTCGTCGCCACGATCTCACGATCCATGCCGCGCGCGATCACCGGCACGAGCAGCCCATGCCCCGTACCCTTCTTTCCGCCGACGCGAGCGCGAGCGAGGAACGCCGCGAGCATCACCCACAGCGTGTCGTGCTCGATCTGCGTGTGCGTCACGCAGTCGATGCCCCAGGAGAACATCGACCCGGCCGCGATCGTCTCGTACGAAAACGGCATCATCGTCGACTTCGCGCGGTCCTTGCCGGCGTCGTCGTCGCGCGCACTCGCCGCCTCGCTGGCGAGCAATCGAGTCTGCACGTTGGCCTCTTCGCCCGACGAGAGAAGGAGTCGCTTCTTCGGGTCAAGCGACGGGTCCATGCGCACGCGCTGGACCATCTCCAGATGCTCGCGCGCGCCGCTGCTCTCGACGCCCTCTGCCGTCATCCAGTCGATCATCCATCGTGGCGTGAGGTGTAGCCACTCGTCGCAAATCAGCATCGCGTCGCGCACCTCGATCTTGCCGGGCTCGATGCGGTTCCCGACGCAGCCGCCGAGCAGCGAGATGTGCGGCAGCATCTCGCGGAACGCACGCGCTTCGTCGATCTTCACGACGTCGCCGGCCGCGCCCAGCACCATGCCGCCGCTGAACAGCAGACGCAGCGCGGCCTCGGTCAGTGCCGGCCCCTCGTGCAGCAAGCCGGCCGCCTCGAGCAGCGCGTACGTGCCGGCCTCACGCAGCCCGTGGCGCATCGTGTCGCCGGTGACGTAAGGCACCTTCGTCCACCGCCCGCTTGGCAATCGCACCTTGCGCCGCATCGCCACCTGGCTGTTTCCGATCGTGCCCTCCGCGTGTGCGATGGGCTCTTGCGCTCGCAGAATGATCTCAATTCGGTGCTGCTGCATCACTCGCCTCCACGCGGCGTTTCGATCGCCGCATCCATCATCCGCGCCAGATCGCTCGCGTCGCGCGCATCGCGCCGCCTCTCCGACTCCAGCCGAGCGCGCGCCATCACGAGCCCGATCTCAGACTCCAGCAGGTCCATGTACGCGGTGGGGTCGGCATCCATCGCGTCAGTCAGTGCCACTGCCGCCGCCGAAGAGTCCGAGCTGGGCGCCGACAGGCGCAGCCCTCTCCGCAGCGCCGTCACCAGCTGTTGCGCCGTGCTCGACGTTCGCAGTGCCAGGTGGAACCGGTCGTGCAGCTGGTCCCAGTGCTTCAGCGCGCTTGCCCCGGCGCGCAGGTATTCGCTTCGCGTCGCCATCATCACCGCCACCGCGGCGTCCCGCACCGCGTCCGCCTTCGCTTCGTCGAGCATCGCGAGCCTCCTTCTCTGCCGCCATTCGATCCGCCACTGCCGCCTCGTCGCGCTGCGAAAGCCACAGCGCCAGCTCCCACCACCCGCCGAACAACTCCGGCCGCGTCTGCAGCTCGCGCACGTGACACTCGGCCAACTGCCATGCTCGCGGCGTGTAGATGCCAGTCGCGATCTCGCCCTTGGTCACGCCGGCCGTGAGCGCTGCCGTCATCGCGTCGACGAGCGACCAGTCGCCAATCGCGATGTTGCGTTGCTCGAGTCGCACGATCGTCGACGCGCCACGATTCACGGGCGTCCATGGGACAACGTGCTTCTGGCCACTGTCTGCGATCGCGGACCACCACGCGCCGACCTTTGGAGCGCGGAGCCAGTCGCGGATCGTGGCCTTGTCGCCCTTGTTGCCGTAGACGTATCCGCGCTCGTCGTGCGCGTGCCAGAAAAGGCGCAGGTTGACGCCTTTCTTTCCGGGCTCCGGCGGCGCGTGGCCAGGCGGCACAACCCACGAATGCACCCACGCGCACGGCTCGCAGATACGATCGGAGAGGCCGTGTCCGCGCAGCTTGTCTTGGTCGGTGAAGGTCGATCCTTGCCATCGCCCGTACGGCATGCTCCGCTCGCATGGCAGTGCGCAGACCGGGCAACCCGGCGTCGGTGCGTCGCAGCCGACTTGCGCGGGCGATCCGGCGAGCGCAAAGAGGTCGCGTGTCGGCGTCACCGCGGGTCACTAGCACGTTGCAAGCGCGACGCAACCGCGAAAAAATCCTTGCGCGTCGCAAGCGCCCATGGTAGGGCTCGCGACATGACCACACCGAAGAAGCGCCCAGCGGCGCGGGCCAAGCGCGTGCACAGGGCGTACGATGATCTGCCGGTGCTCTATGCGCGCGTCGACCATGAGATCTTTGCGAGCGCGCACCGGCTCGCCAAGGACGCGCGCCAGTCCTACACGCAGTGGCTCTGCTCGATGATCGAGTCGGCCGTCGCGGCGAGGGCGCGATCACGCTCCGCCCTCGCCGCCCTGCACGAAGGCGAGTCGGGCCGCAAGCGCCGCGCGGTCGTGAACGGCGGTGCGAAGTGAAGGTCTTTCGCATCGTGCTGTGCACCGTCGACTTCGACGAGTGCGGCGCCGAAGAACTCGCGAGCCTGATCGAAAACGCACGCCTACCGAATCACATCAGCCCCGGCGCTGTGATGTCGATCGAAGAGGCGGACTGCGGCGAATGGCACGACGGCCACCCGCTGAACTACAAGGCAACGAAGGCTGCCGAGTTCGCGCGGCTGTTCCCGGTGGCGATCGGCGGTGCGAAGTGACTGCGCGGCGCGTCTATCGGGTGACCGTCGAGGTCACGGCGTACGTGCTGGCGACGAGCCCGGAAGAGGCGGAGGAGTGGTGCCTCGGCGAGGGCAGCTACGACCTGCGCGAAGAAGAGCCGGAGGCGATGGCGACGCTCGACCCGGTGACTGCCGTGGACAGCGGCATCGCCGCGTCACTGCCATGGATCGCGTGCGACGTGGACGACGACGAGCGGGATCGCACGGTCGCCGAGTGGCTTGCGCTCGCGCGGTTGTCGACGACCAACGCGGCGAAGTCGGGCACGCCCGAGACCTTCGTGCACAACATCTTCCTCGCTCGCGCCGCCCTGGTCTGCGCCGACGACGACGCAGCGATCCGCGCCGTGGTGCGCATGGCGATCGTTGGCTCGCTGCCGGTTGTCGACGCGCCTGCCAGCGAGGCCGCGCAATGACCCGCGCAACAAAGTGGGATATCCGCGTCGAGCCGTGGAGCGGCTGGAGCATCCCGGCAGAGGGTGGCGCGTTCGCCGACGTCAAGGCGCAATGCGTGATGTACCGGCCAGCCGGCACGCGCGGGCGGTGGCGCAAGGTCGTTGTGCAAGGCGCGCTGCCGAAGGACACGCAGGCGCTCGTGAGCCAGTACGAAGCGTCGCTGGCAAAGGCCAAGCGGGACCGGCTGGTGACGTCGTGAGACACCTCGCCCGCGCCTTCTTCCTCGGCCACGCGCGCCGTCACGCGTCAGCCGCACTCGAGCACGCCGCCGACGCGCTCGTCTACCTCTGGCTCGCTGCGCGCGCGACGGATGAGTGCGTGGTGGTGGCGCCGCGGGGCAAGCGGGGCGTGTGGACGCAGGCCGGAGGGGATGCGTGATGGGCGCCGAGATCCGATTCGCGATCACCGTCGAAGTCACCGCGCGATGCAACGCCAACGGCGCGATCGAGCACGCCTCCGCGCTGGATCGCTTCGAGGTCCAGGCTGCGATCGAGAAGGCGTATCAGGCCGACACCATCGCCGCCCGCGTCAAGCACGCGACGCGTAGCCGCATGGCCGAGAACCTCGTGCGCGTCTCGACGCCAAGCGGCGGCATGGAGTACCTGCCGATCCTCGCGATCGGGAAGCTGCACGTGCGACTCGGGGACGCAGCGCGACCGCGCAAGTTCTCGCTCAAGTACGGCAACGAGGCGGCGCGAACCGGCTACTGGATTCCGGCCATTGTCCGCGAGGATCTCGCCGAGATCGTTGCGCGAGGGGCGAAGTGATGCGCAACGAATGGGTCCTCGCGCTCATCATCGGCGCGCTCGGCCTGTCGACGTGCGCGGACTGTCGCGTGCCGGCAGAGGCGCAGGTCCCCGCCCGTCTCGCCGCGGGCAGCTCGCGGGAAGCGGCGGCGGTGACGCTTGCGCGGTTCGTCGCTGGCGAGAGTGACGGCCGCAAGCCCAGGCTCGACTGCGCGATCTGTCGGGTGACCGTCGCGTATTGGTGGGGAAGGGAACGGCCATGACTGGACGAGCACAAGACGACGAGGGAATCGTGACGGCGGTGAGTATGTTCGAGCGCACCGTGTCTGAGCACGCCTCGGGGTGGGGCAGCGAGCGGCACAACAACGACATGCGAGCAGCGCTGTTTGCGGCGATTGATGCGTTCGCGGCCAGCCGTGTCGATGCTGTGAGCACCGCGATCGGCGATGTGATGGGCAACGGAGGCCCGCGATGATCCGCCTCCGCGCCCTCGCCCTGCTGCTGCTCGGCTGCGCTCTCTGGCTGCCGGCGAATCTGCTCGGCCGCGGTGCCGTCGCGTGGTCGTTGGTCTCGATCGGTGTGCACGGGCTGGTGATGACGTGGAGGGTGCGATGAAAGAGCGACCGATCTTGTTCTCGAGCCCGATGATCAGGGCGATTCTCGCGGGTCGTAAGTCCCAGACGCGGCGCGCTGTGAAGCTGGGATTCACCGACTGGCAACGCGACCACTCGCTCGCGATGATGGTGACCGGCTCCGACGGTATGCCGTGCTTCACCGATGCTAAGGCGGAGCCGAGTCCGGCGATGATGGCCATGCTGCGGTCCACGCCAGGGAAGCCGTGCCCCTACGGCGCGGCTGGTGACGCGCTGTGGGTGCGCGAGACGTGGGCCTACAGCCTGGAGTGCAACGGCAAGGACCACGACGAAGAGACGCTGCCGATCCAGTACCGCGCAGACGGTGACGACGTCGTCGACTGTGGCCGCTGGCGCCCGTCGATCCATATGCCGCGATGGGCGTCCCGCATCACGCTGCCGGTGACCGCGATCCGCGTCGAGCGCTTGCAGGAAATCTCGGAGGCGGACGCGCGGGCGGAGGGGGTGACCCCGTGCGCACGCTGCCGCGGGACTGGCATCGATCCGGTGCGCGTCGGCGGCGTCGATCCGGACTGGTGCAGTGAGTGCGGAGGCACGGCGCAAGGGCTGACGCATCGCGACGCGTACTCGGAACTCTGGGACGTCATCAACGGCCGCGGCGCGTGGGAGCGCAACCCGTGGGTGTGGGTCGTCGCCTTCGGCCCCGCGCAGATCGGCGGTGCGAAGTGAAGGCCGGAGACGTCGTGCGCATCGGGGACCTGCCGGCGGGCGCGGTGGTGCGCGATGACTTCGGCTGCGATCTGCTCGTCGGAGAGCGGAACGGGAGCGGCGACATCAATATGCGCAGGCCGCCGGACGGATCGCCATGGCCCTGCCCTGATGCCACGACGATGCGCCTCGTCTCGCTGCCCGACGCGCCGCCGCCTGTCGAGGAGAGTGCGGCCGTCGCGCACTGGCACCGCAAGGCGACCGAGGCCCTCGCGGAGTGCGAGCGGCTGCGGGTGGAGGTGGAGCGGCTCAAGGCGGAGTGCGCCGCCGCGTGGGTGCAGCCGGACGGAGCTGTGCTCGCCGGCTTCGCGCGACTCACGGCGGAGCGGGACGACTGGCAGCGCGTCGCAGGCGACTACCTCAACAGCCGCGATCAGGCGCTGGCGATCTGCCGCGAGGCGGAGGCGGAGCGCGACCGTGCACTCGTCGACGCCGCGCGACTGTCGGACCTGATGCAAGCGCGCTCCGCCGACCTCGCGCGAGTGGCTGCGGAGCGCGACGATGGGATTGCGCGGACGGCCATCGCCGAGTCCGAGCGCGACGACGCCCGCCGCGTCGTCGACCAGTGGACCGCGCGCATCATTGCGCTGACGGGCGCACGCATCGGCGTCGAGCCGCTCGCTGCGGTGCGGCACATCGTCACCGACCGCGACGAGTGCGCGAAGGAACGCGACGCCGCCCTCGCCGAGAATGGGCGGCTGCGGGCGGGAACCGTCAGCCGCGACGCCGCGCTCACGTGCATCTACGATGCGCTGCGACTCACGCAGGCGCCGTACGAATCGTCGCCGGCCGGCGCGCTGCTGGCGATTCGCGGCCTGCGCGCGGAACTGACCGCGCATGCGGCGCGGACGCAAGAGGCGCGGGAGATGCTCGCCACCCGCGACGCGCAGGAAGGCGACCGGATCGCGGCGTGGTCGTACGCAACTGGGCGTGCCCCGTGTGCGCGATGCTGGTATCCGACGCTGTTCATCGGCGTAGGCGCGCCGGAGCTCTGCGACGCATGCAAGGGCGACGACGAGAGCGCGCAAGAGTCCGCGCCGTACGTCTGCCCCGGCTGCCACGCAGTCGGCGGAGAGCGATGTGCGCCGGACTGCATCGACGCGGCCATCGCCGAAGGCGCGGAGCGGTCGGAGCACGACGACTACGAGCCGGACGAGGACGACGAGCGCGCGAGCGCGGAGGAGGGCGACGATGGGAAGTAGGGCGCCGGTGACGATGACGGTCGAGGAAGAGGCGCGGTTTCGTGCGGCGGACCGCTACTACCAGCACCGACGGCTACTCGCCGAGATCGACGCCCTCCGCGCGGCGCTGGATGCGGCGGAGAAGATCGCTGCCGACGAAGCTGCGTACTGGGACGTGCGGAGGGCGACGATGCGTGAGCCGCTGACGAAGGAGATGACCGCTGACGACGAGGCCGGGATCCGTCGCAGGCACGCAGCGTGGCTGGAGGCGTACAGCGCGCACGTTGTTCACCCCGCCGAGGTCGTGAACGAGCGGCAGTTGCTTGCCGAGATCGACGCCCTCCGCGCGGCGCTGGATGCGGCGGAGAAGATCGCTGCCGACGAAGCTGCGTACTGGGACGTCGACGCGCGTAAGCAACTCGACGCGAGCGACCATGTGGGACACGGGTGGTCGAGCGCGAAGGCGGATCTCGCGCGGCGCATCGAACGGAAGATCCGCGCGCTGCGAGGTGCGCTGTGACGACCTGGACCCCCGAGCGCGAGGCGCAGCTGCGCAAGCTCGACGGGCTCGATGCGAACCAGAGCGCGGAGGTGTTCGCTGCGCTGGATGCGGCGAGGGCGAAGTTCAGCGACGCGACGCGTGCACTGGAGGCGCTGCGGTGCGCCGTGAACGAGGTCGCGGTCACCATCGAGAACGAGGCCGACCGCAACGCTCCGTCCAATGGTGAGGTGGCGAGCCGGATCGCGCGGTGGGCGCGCGTGCTGCGCCATGCCGTCACCGCGCGGGGCACGCCATGACGCTCACGCGGCGGGACAGGAAGGCGCTGGAGCACGGATACGAGTGCCTGCGCGACATCGGCGAGCCGCGCATCTTCTCGGCCGCTGTGAACCGCGCGCTAGGCGAGGCGGTCGATGTGCTGCCGTGGAGCATTGCCAGGCCGATGCGCGAGTTGGCTGCGCAGAAAGTGCCGAGCGCGCGCCTCCTCCGCGCCCGTCTCGCACTGGCCCTGCGCGCCTTGCTGCGGGCGGATGCGGGCGACTGCGGGCCGTGGACATACCGCCGCAAGCCAGCGCGAAGCGTCGCGCACGCCGACACGCGTGAGTGCGACCATCGCCGCATCGACGCGCTCTGGTCACGCGCGCCGCTCACGGGCACCGCGATCCGGCCGGCGGAATTGAAGCGGCGAGGTGGGGCGTGACGCACGCGGAACTGGTGACCGTCGCGGCGCGGTGGCTGCGCAGCACGCAAGGGTGCACTCCAGTGTTCGCCGAAATGGTGACCGCCGCCGGCACCACGGGCGAGCGCGAGGCGCTCGACGCTGCGCTGGCGGCGCTGCGATGAGCACGTGGCAAGAGGGCCGCGTCTACGACTACTACGGCACGCCGATCCTGTGCGAGCGGCGCTATTTCGTGGGCTCCGTGGAGACGGTCGATCTCTCGAGCGGCGGCAAGACGATCACGCGGACGGCTCGCGCACTGGCCCCGTGCGTGACTCCGCGGGTGACGACGACGCTCGGCGGGGTGCTGAGCGCCGACTACTGCGACCACCGGACCTACGGCCGAGCGACGGCCGACGCCGGGCCGCATGCTGGCGCCGTTTGCTGCATCGCGTGCGGCGGAGTCGCGCCCGCCCTGCCCGCATGATTCGCAAGGGGTTTTGCGTGTGCCCAACAAATCGACATCGGCCCCGAAAATAGTTGTTGCACCTCGCGATAAGCGGGTGCACATTATCTGAGTCGACGGCGAGTGACGCCGGGACGCAACAGAGGATGACGACCATGACCACCACGACCAAGCGACTCACGGGCAAGACGGCGATCGAAGCGGCGGAGCGCCTCGGACTGACGCTCTCCACGCACACGGACCCGACCGCCGAGGCGCGCACTGGCGTCAGCGTCGACGACGCTCGCGCCATTGCCCGCGAGGACGCGTCGCTGGTCTATGTCGACGTCGACGTGATGGCCTCGCGCGAGGCGGCGCTGGAGGTGCGCGTTGCCCTCGACGTCGCGAAGTGGGGCGAGGCTGAGCGGGCCGCGTCGCGCGAACTGCACGCACGCACGAGCCACGCGCTGCTCGTCAACGCGATCGCGGTGGCCGACCTGGACGCAATCGACGGCGCGCTCGTGGCCGCCGCCGCGAAGATCATGACCTCCGCCGACAAGCGCGTGCTGCGCACCGGCGGCTGACCCGTCCTCTGACCCACGCCCTGCCGCCGACTCGCTCGACGGTAGGGACGTGCGCCAGATGGCCGCGAGAGGAGATGAGGCGATGACCACCACGCACGAAATCAAGACCACCACCATCGGCACCCCGCTCGCGGCCGAGCGTGACCCGCGGCTCTGCTCGTGCGGGTGCAGCGAGCCGCACGTCATCATGACGCGCGAGACGGCCGACGGCGTCAAGCTCTCGATCTGGAGCGACGGGTCGATCACGTGCCGCCGACTCGGCACCTACCTTCGCGGCCTCGGGATGGGCCGTAGCGCATACGCGGCCAAGGTGCGCGCGCGTGCCGTGCGGCTGATCGCTGATGACCTCCCGCTCTACACGAGCGCCGAAGTCCCCGCGGCCGTGAAGGTTGCGGAGAAGACCTACGCTCACGCCTACACCAACGACGGTGCGCGGCGCGTCCATACCCGCGTGATCGCGCTGCGGGCGATTGCCGGGAAGGCCGCCTCGTGACCGCCCCCGCCAAGCGCGGCCCCGGCCGCCCCAAGATGCCGCCCAGCGAGGCGCGCACGCTCCGGCTACCGCTGCGCCTGTCTGCGACGGAGCGCGCCGCCCTGGTGGCCGCTGCGGGCGGGCGCGACCTCACGACCTGGGCGCGCGAGACGCTGCTGGCGGTGGCGGGGATGACGCGGGGTGGGAGGTGAGCGAGGCCCGAAGGAGCGAGGCGATGAGCTACAAAGACGGCCGGGTGATGTTGTCGGCGTGGGTCGAGCCGGTGCTGCGCGACTACGCGCGCGAGGCAGCGAAGGCTGCCGGCATGGACTACTCGGGATGGGTCGCGCGCGCTTTGCGGCAGGCGATGGCGCGTGAGTCAGCCGACCGGGCAATGGCTGCGGCGCGCGAACGCGGCGAGTGCAGGGCGTGCGGCTACGCGCCATGCGCGTGCGACCAGGCCTAGCCGCCCGCCGCGATCGCCTCGCGCATGCGGGTCAGAGCGTGGCGAGCCGCGCGTGAATCTCCGCTGCCGTGAGGTGCGGGAACTCCCAGCGCAGGTCACCCGCGAGCGCCTTGCGCCACGCTGCCCAGTGCGCGGACTTCGGCGTCACGAGCCACTGCCCGCCGATGCCGCCCGATGCCGAGCCGCCGCCCTCGAAGCGGCGCACGTACGGATTGCGAGCCAAATGGCCCGGCGTGGAGTGGGCGTCTACGCGGCAGTGAACGTCACCCGCGGCACACAGCGCGTCGCGTAGCCGGTCCGCGAAGCCGCCGTCACCACCGGGTCCGGCGCCGCTCATCTCGGATGTGCTCGCGAGCGTGTCGCTGCCGGCCGAGCACGCGTAGAGCGTGACGATGCAGCCCGGCGCGAGCTCGTGACGGCGGATGGCCGCAGCGAACTCGGCGACGCTCTGACGCGGCACCAGTTGCAGGCCGGTTGACCACCCATGGCAGAACACCGCGACCTGACGAAACGGCTCGCTGTTGTCCGCGATGCAGTGCACGACACGGCCGAAGCGATACGCGAGCGGGCGTGTGGCGACATCGAGGACGAAGAGATCGGCGCCGTACCCGCGCGCGAACATCCACTGCTGCCACGCGGCGGACTGTCGACGGAACTCGGGCGCGCCGTTGCCGTCGCCGATGCAGAGGCCGAGCGCGTTCACGCCCGATCCGCCTTCGCCCGCTGCCGTGCCAGCCGCTCACGCTCAAGCCGGTCCGCGCGGCGACCGTCGGCGACGAGCAGCGCCACGCAGAGGGCCGCGAAGCTGAGGGCGCTTACAATGGCGCAACTCATGTGAGCCTCCGGCGCATGTCCGCATCGGCCGGGGCGAGTGGCGCGACTTCGCGGCGCAGGTTGGCGCGCACCGTCTCGCCGTCAGCAAGCAGTGCGTCGGTGAGATCGCTCGCGAGCCGGTCGGCCCATGCGTCGACGTCGGCGATCGGCTTGGCCGCAGCGGCGCGTTCCACGAGGCCGCGCATGCGCTCTGGGATGGGCGGCATGGGACCGGCGGCGATGTCGTCGAGCAGCGCATCGAACGCGACGGTGGCGCAGCTCACGAGAGCCTCCGCGTCGACGCTTCCGCCAACAGCCGCATGAGGTGCGCCGTCTTCTGTTCTGCTGTGCG
>Ga0172380_10000846_pt1 | contig 55447 bp, 48 predicted proteins | sample Leawe162metaG_FD_119747 | JGI IMG/M metagenome (GOLD analysis project Ga0172380, IMG submission 119747) | Leachate microbial communities from a municipal landfill in Southern Ontario, Canada - Leachate well 162 metaG | ecosystem: Engineered > Solid waste > Landfill > Unclassified | place... | reverse complement strand
TGTGTGGTTTTTCGCAAAACTCACTCTGAATTAGGAGCGACTCTTTGTCACCTAAATTTTTAGCGGCAATCCTATTTGATTCAAACTCATTGTCAGGCGGCAGTTATCCTCGCGGCATAACATGATTGCTCGACCGGCTTGCAAGTCCTCTAGTTTGATAGATCGATCTGGGCCAGGATAGCTAATTACGATCAGTTCATCCTGACCAATTCTTACTTCGATTGGCTCGCGCTGCTCGTAAGAGCGATGATACACGGCATTTACCAGAGCCTCTTCAAGCGCCGCGAAAGGGAAATTCCAAAAGCGCTGCGCTTCGGCCTGATGGGCATGTTTGACAACAGTCTCATGTAAGTAGTTGCGCTGAATGTAGTCTAATGCTTCTTTTGTCATGCGGGAGATAGGACCTTTGAAGGTCTTTTCTGTAAAGACATCGCCGCCCGAACCCTGCGGGAACCACAGCACATCTATTTGTGTGCCGGGAAAGAAACGATCTGGTGTCTCGTTGAAAAATAGAAAACCGACATTCTTTGGCATTGGTGACTCAGTTGAGCCACCAACTATATTCATCTGTCGCCCTAAGGCTTCGAGTGTCAATGAGTGTGCGTCTTCTGCTAAGGCGCTACCTGTCTCATGCAAGTGTTCATGCATTAACGCGGGCGACAAATCACCGACGTGTGCCGTTTGCGCGAATCGGTCATCGAACGGCACTTTTGCGGTCAGGCTTAATAGCTCTTGTTCTATGTCGCCTTTGGCTTCAACCGTGCTGCTGTATCTGCGAATATAGTAGTGCCATGTCTTGTGCCGAGCTGTCACCGCAGCTGGTGCCTTATAGGGGCGGTTCTGTCCGCCAGGTGCCCAAAGTACTATTAGATTGCGGCCTTCGACGGTAACTATGCTTAAGACTGGAAAGTATGAGGGTTGGATCAAGTGGCAGTGGGTTAAAAGTTCTTGCTGAATCTTGTCAAGCTGATTCTTTGGTAAACCTACCGGTGGGAATTGTGGTTGTCCGCTGGTATCACTGTCTTGGCCAATAACGAGATAGCCACCGCCTAAATTCTCAAAGTCGTTGGCAAAGGCGCACAGTGTTCGCAGTACAGGGTCAGGATTCCAGCCCGCCTTGTATTCAATTCGCTCGCCTTCCACAGTGCGTTGGTGAAGCAAATCTAGGAGGTTAATGGGTAGTTTGTCAGTCATAGCAAAGTCCACTCGCATTTTGTAGTGCGTTCGTCTTTCTCTAATACGTTCGGCGGTCGGAAATAGTTCAAATTCGAAATTCGCGATTCTGTCTTTGCTACGATTTCTATCCATCTAAAGGATGAAGTCGCTTCATGATCAGCTACTGAACCAAGCAACGCTCACTTTTGGTAATCGCTCTTGCGAAGGATTCTGCTTTGGCCAGAAAGGGCGATACTAGCTGCGCTATCTATACCTTGATTTAAACTTGGCTGATTTCGTGTGAGGAATTGTCATTGTCAGATTTTCGCAGCTCCCATAAATTGATAGAAACAGGTCTGTGGACTCCGCTTAACTGGCGGTTTAGGGCTTGTCTGCTTGTCGCACTCGTGCTCTCGAACGTTGGCAACGGAGCCAGTGCCCAGGCGCCTAGTCGCCTAGTCAGTAAAGTGCAAGTAAGTAAATCTACCCTAGTCAGCAAAGCTCCGGTTAGCAAATCAGCGCCAGCTAGTTCACCAGCGGATCGTAAGCGCATAGCTGCCGAGCAGCATGACAAGGCTTTTGCTGTTCTCAGTAACAGTCCGGCAACAAAAGCAGCTCTTGAAGGAGCCGTAAGCAATGCCCTGGCGGCCTCAAATTTAGAACCGAGAAATGCGGCCCATTGGTTTTTGGCTGGTTTACTCTATGAAAAACTAAGCGCCCAGGATGCCAAGGCTTTGCCGATGGCAGAGAAAATGTTGAGCCAGGCTGTTGAGGTTGACCCTGAATATGGTGCCGCTTGGTTAGAGCTTGGCTTGATGATGACTGCTCAAAAACGAGGGATGGAAGCTATTTCAGCACTAGAGTGTGCTCTTGAGGCTGACCCTGCCGCTACTGCTAGTTATGCAGTTGGCCCCCTTTGCACGGTCTATGCCACCAACGATGAAGGCCTTCGCGGCCTAGATTTCTTTCAAGAACAGTACGAAGCTAATCCCGAGGTAACTGCGCTTGGTGTGGGCGAGGCGCTTATGCTCAACTACCTCGGCGATAGAAAAGCGGCTCTGGCTAAAGCTCGTGACCTCGTCAATGGCCAGCAGGCCAGTGCTTCCGAATGCTTCTATTTAGCTAACCTTATCAGTGAATGGGAAAAGTAATAAGCCATGAAAAAGATCCTTATGCTGCTAACCCTTTCAGGTTGCTGTAATAACATTGCCTTAGCTCAATCGATGGATTTTTACACCATCAACGGTGCTCGCAATAAAGAGCAAGATTCGTTCAATAGTCGCAAGAAAGCACTAGAACAACTTCCTTCAGGCGAACAACGCAACACTCAATTGCGTCAGGAGCTTCAGCGCCACCAAGAGGCAATGAAAAATTACTCTCTGCAACAGCAGACGGCCAGGCAGCAGGTGGTGTCAGATTTAAAACAAAAGTGGACTAAAATTGATACTGACTGGAAGGGTGAGGTGGCTCGTCACAACGCCGCCATGAAGCAAATTGAGAAAATACCAGAAGGTGCCGACAAGGCTGCCAGAATCGCTGCTGAAGACGCCGCCCACCGCAGCACTAGCAAGAAGATTGCCGTTGACAGACAGGTGGTGCACGAAGGCGTAATGCGGCAGGCTAATCGCGACGTAATGGGTGGCACGGCCAATGCTAGTAATAGTGTGCGGCAATCAGCGGGCACACCTGTTACGAGCGCAAGCCACAGTGGTATGACCAGCGATTTTGATGCTGGCGGTGGTTATCGCACTACTGAGAAAGTGGGAAAAATCCTCAACGAAATGGGTGTTAAAGCCCCAGACGGGAGTCGCGTTAAGATGACTGGTGGCGTGCTTGAAACAGCACCAGAATTTGGCATGACTGTCAATGCGGCACCGGGCACAGACCGTATCGGTAGCGCCGGGCACCAGGCACAGGTAAAGATGAACGCTGCCCATGGTGAGACTTATATTTCTGAGACCGGTGGTTCCGTCAAGTCGCAAGTGTTCAAAGATAGATTGGCAACTCTCGATCACGCTAAGAAAGCAACCCACGGTTTGACCGCCAAGCCGGAAGCCCTAGTTGCTGGAGCCGCCGACGGCCAGGCCATGGCAAAAGGTGCGCTAAAGGCTGCCACTCAGACGAATTTAGATGCGAAGACTGTCACTGACATAGCTCGGCAGAATGGCATAAAGAATCCAGAGAAAATACTCGATCGCCTAGCCGAGATTAAGAGTCGCCAAACACCGATTGCCAGCGCTGATGAAGCGGCCAAGCTGCAAGGTGTGACCCGCGATATTTTGAATGCGGCCGAAGCCAAATCTAATCTCAAGGCCGCGGCGGAAGTAAAACAGATAGAAGGTAAGATTGCCGACTTGAAGGCTCAAGGGCAAAGTTCTCAGGCTGAGCAATTGCGCAAAGAGCTATCTGACTATCGTGCCAAAGTTGATGCTGCGAAAGAAGTTTTACCTGGTGGCGCTAGTAAGTCTGGAGCCTCCACTACCAAAGCGGCTGGTTCAACAACGGCTATTGCTGCTGAACCCGAGCCTAAGACCGCTGCTGGCAGCGGCTTAATGAAGGTCGCCGGAATTGGACTTGGTCTTTACGGTATCTACCAAGGCTACAACACCGCAGTGGAAGAAATGGAAGCTAAGAAGAAAGGCGAGCCAGGTGGTGCCCTGGGCTGGACGAAAGAAAAGGCCGAGTTAGCTGCGCGCACAGCTTGGCATGGCCTTGGTTTTGGTGCGGCTGCCGAAGCGGGAGACAAGGCCGGAAAAGAGGCTTACGATCAATATAAGGCGGACATTGCCTCGGGGAGAATTTCAGGTAAAGATTGGACGCCCTATTTTGTGATGAAGACCAAGGCTGTAGTCGGTGGATTGTTCGGGGTTGCTAAAGGTATTACCTATGATGCCGCTAAGCAGAGTGGTACGCAGCTCGGAACAGCCATTGGCGAGGGTGCTGGAGCGGGCAAAGCTGCCTATGATTGGCTGAAGAACGCTCAAAGTGAGAAGAAAACCAACGAAGAGCGTGCCAGGATTGTTCGTGACAAACTGCTTGAGAAAGGTGCCTCTACAGTTGGTGCTCAGCGTGCCGCCGATAGAGTTTTGCAGGGAGATTTTAGTGAGGCTAAGCGGCTCAATAAAATTTTAGATGGTAAGAAAGCAGCCAAGCTTGCCGCTGCGCAAACGGCCGAAGCAAGAGCGAAAACTTTGCGTGATCGAAAGAAAAAAGAGATTAGAAAGGAAGCGAACAAAGAAGAACAAACCGCTCGCGTAAAATCAACTGATAGTGAATTGAAACTGCGCGATACTGTCATTGCTAAGCTAACCGCTAAGGGATTGCCCACTGCTACGGCTTTGGTTGATCGCCTTGTGCGAGTCTTCGAGCGCGATGGTGCTACTGGTCTAGATGAGGCCATAAATGAAATCACAAATATGCAAGGTACTTTTAGTGGAAGTCTTGGTAACCAGGGGCGCCTCATTATTACGGTAACTGGTACGAAGGCAACTGGCACGTTCAACAATGTCACTAACACAGCGGGAGTGGTTGCTACGACGAAGCTCACCATGAACGGCGATGTTGATATGATTTCCGCCAAGATTGCCATGACTGTAACTGGCACAGTCACTATCCCTCCCCTTCAGCTGCCTGAGGCTGCGGCCGATGAGCCCGCCTGGGTCGCAAATATGAGGGCTTCTGCCAGCAAATTGCAGGTGACAAATGTATACGGCAATTTGAACGGAAGCTTCGCTGGCAACGGCTACCGAGGTCTGCAGGACGGTGCCAAAGAGTGGAGCGTGCAGAAGGAAAAGTAGAAGTAAGAGTACAAGTAAGAGTACAAGTAAGAGTACAAGTAAGAGTACAAGTAAGAGTACAAGTACAAGTGTCGGTAGAAGTAGATGTAGCGGTAGAAGAATTATTCGACGCAAGTTCGTCACAGTTTGGACCCGCTTTCGTCACCAATCGGTTTGACTTTGAAACTATGTTAGTTGCATGAGGCCCGTGCACTTTCTTTTACTTGAGGTTTTACTATGCATTCTGAAATTCAATCCGAGAAGCAACGTGCGATATACAGCAACGACAGTGTTGAGGCTGGCACTAATCAGGCCCACTCACTAGGTGGAAAACTTTTTTCTGATGCTTACTCAGAGTCTAATCATCAACAAGCTAAATCTAGCTCCGCCTTCGATGTTCGTACGACTTATTTTAGTGCTGAAGCCCATGCCTTGAGCAATGATGCCGCCAAAGCAGATCGCATTAGAGAGCATCAGCAGTTGCGGCAGGACAAGCCCCAAGACTTAAAGCGTGGCGTTACCCCAGGCATCCCGACCTTCCTTGACGGCTTTGAAATTGAATTTAATAAGTAGAAGATGTTCATCGCTAATGCTCTTCATCAGTAAAAGTCTTCACGGCACTACCCCGCTCTAAGTTTGTGTGTTGTTGCTGTAGTTGTTTGCGCGCACCGGCTTGTTCACTCTCGTTTACTACTTGCAGCTTACGTTTTAGGCGTTCAATTGCCAGCCTACGATTGCCACTTTGCGAGCGCTCATCTTGACTAACAGCAACAAGACCACTGGGAATATGAGTGGCTCTTACCGCCGACTCTGTTTTATTGACGTGTTGCCCGCCTGGGCCTGACGCTCGACAGGTGTCAATGCGCACATCTTTCAATTGAAAGTCTATCTCTGCTGGCGGCTCGATTATTTGTACGCTGATGAACCAGTTTTTGCGTCGATGATTTGGTCTATAGGCACTGCTGCCAATCCATTTGATTGTACCGACCCAGTCATGTAGCCAATCGGGAATCTCGCTCTCAGTCATAGCGAAAAGAAGGGATTGAAAGGTCTCAGCTCTTTTCCCCTCTACGGCTTCTAGCAATTGCAGCTCTGTATTTTTATTCCTGGCCTCGGCAGAAATTAGCTTTGCTACTTTTGCCACCACTAAGCAACACTCATCTGGGCCAAGGCCGGCACTTATCTGTAACCAAGTCATCGTCTTATCGCTCCGGTTTTGTAAGTAATGATTGGGGCGAAGGTCGCAATCACGGTGATCAAACCGGCATCGACTAAGTCACCAACCACAATGTCTATGTCCTTATAAGCTTGTGGTGCTTCTTCGTAGAGCAGGGCACGGTCTTCGCAGATGACGCGACCACCAAGCTCGGTGCGCTTCAGGCTCTCTTTTGTATAGCGCGGCTCTAGTTTGCCTCGACATTCGGAACGCTTCCATTTGCGTCCGGCGCCGTGGGCCAGTGTGGCGAGATTGTCACTTTGTTCGCCGCGAGCCACAACAAGATAGCTGAGAGTGCCGCGTGAGCCGGGGATAATTACAGGGCCTTGATCTGATGGTGCCGCTCCTTTGCGGTGCAGCCAATTGGTTGCAGATGGAAGCACACAGTTATGGCAGACATCGAGAATGGGGTCTCCATGTGTGTTGAGCGCATTCATAAACTTACTGGCAATAATTTCTCTGTTTAGCTTGGCCCACTTTACAGCGTCGTTATGTTGGTTTAGGTAATGTTCTCCTTCTTTTGAGTTGGCCTTGAGGGCGCCGTTGCCAAAGTGCTTTTGGTGGCCTCTGAGAATGTGCTCTCCTAGGCCCCGTGAGCCACTGTGCACGAGGAGGTAGAGTGAGTCTTTACTCAGCTCCATTTCCTCAAGCAAGGATGGCTCAGCTATTGACTGTAGGCGCTGTAGCTCGGCAAAGTGGTTGCCGCCGCCAATGGTGCCTAGTGAGTTGTCGAAGTTTGTTGATGCTAGTCCAATTGAGGCGAGCATTTCTTCATAGTCGTCAGTTGCTTTATTGCTGCTATTGCTATTATTTGCAGCTCTATTCTTGTTTTCGCTTGCTTCAAGTGCGCCAAGCTTCTTTGACCAGCTGTCTAGTTTGCATTGCGATTTGTGCAGTTTAGTTTGCCAGAAGCCCATACCACAGCCGATATCGTTGCCGACAAGATGCGGATAGATGAGCCCCTGGCAAGCAAAGACAGCACCGATTGGTGTGTCCTTGCCTGGATGGAGATCGGGCATGCCGACTGTTTGGCTCATACCAGGCAGCATGGCTGTCTGATGGAGCTGTTCAATAGCATTGCCCTCAATCCAGTTTTGGGGCGAAGCAATTATTTTAATTGTCATATCTGGCCTTTCTATTTTCTAGTTTAAATTATCTAGTTGTGTTATTTCCATTTATTGGCTGCCATTCAATCAAGAAAAGCAACTGCTTCTGTTCTGGCTTCAGTATTCATCAAGACGCGGTGCCAGTCTTCTAGCACGATTGTGGCGTGATCAGGGTGTCTGATTGTGCCTCTGACAAATACACCAGCATTTCTTACCATCTGCCTCCAGTTGAGGAATCTTGCTGGTTTGTCCCTAGCGATTAGTGCCTTGTACTGAGATTCGGTCAGTCCTTGTGGATAGCGGCTGCATACCATTACAGTCTCGCCACGGGCGCGATAGGCATATTGGGCGATGTGGGCTTTGCTACCATTGCCGCGCACAAGGGGCTCTTGTGAGCGTACAAGGTTTGCTGGCACCACTAGCGATGCTGGTATGAAGAACCATTCTCCTTGGCGTCTGAACGCCTTCGTCTTGCGACGATTGCGTTTTTCTTCGCTCAAGCCTACTTCTCTGTGCAAGATTTCTTTGGGCTTAAGTGAAGCTTTAGCGGCAGCTACTGTAGATACACCCTCTACAGAAGCAACAAAGAGATGACGTTCATCATGGCCGCAAAGGAAGTGCTCTTTGTTGACAGCAGCACCGTCGCTATCTAGTTGTCTAGAGAGTAACAGTAAGTGCTTGTCTTGAGGTCGCACTTCAATTATCGACAGTTCTAGATTTGTTAGCGCCTCTTTGCGTATTGAGACCTCGAAGATTTCTACTCCTTTCTTTGTGCTGATATCGAGGCGTACTGGTGTGGTTTGGCGCATTCTACGGTGGCGCACAAGCTCATCTACTGCAAGGTGGATAGAGACATCTGCGCCTATTTTTTCGAACGATTTATGCAAGTTGGCAAACATATATTTCTCCAAATGCTCGCAGCAAAGTGACTCGCTGCCAGCGAGTTAAAGGGATGCGTAGAGTGTATGCGTCGGTACATACATATGCGCAGGAGCGATACGCTAAAGCATTTGGATACGACGGTAGAACTACAGAAGCTGCGGCTTCAATAGGCTTAGTTCGCCGAACATAGGCTCGGCAAGCCTTAGTCAGACTTTGCTATCGTAGTTAGATCATTCGTCCCTAGTACAAAGCAGGGGCTGTGAGCCCTTAAATCTATAACCTGCTATGCGACATACTTCGGGAGTACATGACCTTTACCTCGAGAAAATGGCAGTGGTCGTAAGCATTGAACCTTCAATGTTCGACCTCGAACCTTCAACCATTCTATCAAGCAAGTTGATTGTGTCAAGAGGTAGATTCGCCGACCTAACTCCGCAGAGGCAAGTTCACAGAGATAATCAGCTGCTCTATTTTTGACAGAGTTTATTTAGCTGAGTCAATTTGCACTGTTGGAGTGATACCAGCCATAGCGAGCTTACGTTTAATTTCGGGCATTGCTGCTCTTGCGGCAGCGATACCAGCATCGATACCGCGTTTGCCATCAGATTTTTTGAAGGAAACAAGGTTGATACCAGTGGTATCAGGATGAATCAGAATATCTGCCTTGGCGGCGCTTGGGGCATCAAAGGTTGCAAGTTGAATGCGTAGTGCTTGCCGGGCCATTGAGCCAAGTGCACGGAAGTCTTTTATTGGTCGGTCTTTTAGGTATTCATCGATGTTGACGGCAATGACTATGTCAGCCCCCATCTCGCGGGCGTGGTTGACTGGAACGTTATTGATTACACCGCCATCGCAGTATAGGTGATCACCGATTTGTACTGGTTTCCTTAGTTCTGGAACGGCAGTGCTCGCGACTAGGGCAACGCCAAGGTCGCCTTCTGTTAGCCTGCAACTTTTGCCGGTAACAACATCGGTTACGACTGCAGCATAGGGGATGCTGAAGTCTTGAATTTGTTTATCGCCTACAGCCTTGTCGGCATATTTTCTGAATTTGCCGCCATAGTAGAGGCCATCATATGGGCGATAGCCAAACAATCTCATTGACATAACCGTTGGCTCAATCAACAGCCGCAAAATGGGCATGGGCGCAAATTCTTTTGTAAATGTGTTTTTTTCAAATACTTGGGCGATATCTTCCATTGGCATACCGGAGGCATAGAAGCCGCCAACTACCGAACCAATACTTGTGCCAGCAATTAAGTCTATGGGAATGTTTTCTTCGAGAAGCACTTTTAAAACGCCGACGTGGGCTGAGCCGCGCGAGCCGCCACCGCCAAGAGCGAGACCAACTTTGGGGCGCTTAGAATCTTTGGTATCTGAATTAAGAGCCGATGCGCTGTTGACGGCAAAACAGCTAGTTAGTGCTAATGAGATTAAGGTGGCAAAAGTCTTGCGCATGCATCGGTTCCTCTTAGTGTGGGGCAAGAATAACCTAGAAGACCCGATTCTGTCCTGAGTTCCCTCTGATGTAAAGAGTGGAGCTCGGTTTGTTCGGTAAGCTAAATGCGTAAGAAATTCTATCTGAATTTCTTACGCATTTTTACTGCTGGCCGGCAGCTCCTACTTCGTTTTGCCTTCCTACTCGTTCTGCCTTCCTATTTCGCGGCAATCTCCACCGCCACACCATCTACCCACTGCTTGTTTTCGTCTGTGTAATAGAGATAGGCGCGGCTGGCTGGGCCAGTGTAGGTGCCGGGCACTGCAGCAATTAAACTTAGTGGAATCTCTACTTTCGCTTCTGAATCGAGGGTGCGCCAGTAGAGCACCACTTCGCGACCACGCACTTCGTAGGCGTCAATCTTGCCTTTCTTCACTAGCTCTTTTAGCTGATCGTGGCGTGGCTCAAGGCCGCCAGGCAGTCCGATGATAGCAACAGGTGTGGGCACCACTGCCTTCTCTTTGTTGATTACGGTGACGTTAGCTTCTGTGGCACTGCCTTCTGTCAGTGTAGTTTGAGCCAACGACACTTTCAAATCAAGTTTGCACTGGTCTGAACTGGCGGGTTTGATAGCGTTGTAGTTGACTGCCATCGAGTAGGGCATCGGTGCGCCGCCTTCCATGCGCAGCTCTAGTTTGTGATCACCAGGTGTCAGTAGCTCGCTGAGGTCGGGTAGTTTGATAGCACCGGTGGTGGCTGGGGTAAAGTCGGCCCAATCACCAATTGATTGACCGTCGACATAGACACGCACCTTGCCAGGTGCTTTGGGCTTGGCGCGCAGTTTGTCGTAAGTGACAATAGCGCGTAAGGCTAGCACTGTTGATTGAGTAGAGCCATAGCGGCCAGCCTTGCATGAGTCGGCCAAGAACTTTACTGACTTCTCTACGTTGCCAGCGTACTGTGGCTCACGCATCCACGCCAGTGTGGTTAGAGCGGCACCCTCTACTGCAAGGGCTTCTCCTTCGCTGCCAACAATTGAACTCTTAACGTCTCCAATGCTGCCGTCGGCTTTTTGCTTGGCTGCTAGTTTGTCCATGAGCTTTTTGGCTTCAGGTTTGCTGTCTGAGAGATAGAGAGCATTTGCTGCTAGCGCTAGCACATAGCTATTTGGACTACTGGCTGCGGCACTTTTAAGCGAGTCGATTTCGGGCTTCAAATCAGAGGCCGGCTGACCGGTCTCTAGCAGCGACCACAAGATGTAAGCGTTCGAGCAGTCTTTGTCTTCAATCCAGGTATGGAGAGCACGGCGTTTGCGAGAGAAGCCGCCCTTGCCGTCTTTTTGCTTGAATAGCCAGGCGCGTGTGTTGGCGACCATGGTTTTGTCAACTTCGCGCACCTGAGCCATGTCGCTGAAATGCATCAAGCCGAATGCTGTTAGTGCTTCGTGGCCTGGGTTTTCACCAAACCATTCATAGCCCTTATCTGGGCACCAGAAACCGACTAACATTTTGTAGCCGGTATCAAGTTTTTTGCGCGAGGCTTCCACAAGCTTGGGGTCTACGCCTGTATGCGAAAGGAAGTATTGTTGAGCCATTGTTAGTGGGTAGCTGGTAGAGCATGTCTGCTCAAAGCAGCCGCAGGGGTCTTGAATTAGTCTTTGTAGGGCCTCGGTCATGTTGGCTAGTGGCGTAGGATAAACAGCGGTGTTTGAAGCAATACTGCCAGCGATAACCTCTTTAGGAATTGTGATTGTGTGCACCACGGTTTTACCTGGCTCAAGCATGCCACCAAAACATTTCTCAATGGGGAAGCCTTTCGCTTTCACACTCAATGTTCTTGTCACTTTGTCTTGGAACAGACCTGACTTGGCGTTAAGAACCAAGGGGAAGGTGCCCACGCCAGCTGTGGTTTCGCCTGATTTCGTGGCTCCTAGTTGCAGCGCCTCCACGTCTATTGGTTGAATATAGCGTACCCTGCCTCCGGCACCAAGGGCGGAGCCATTCTTAACTAGCGGCAACAGCTTAAATTGTGCTTTTGAACTTCCGTTTGAACTTCCGTTTGAACTGCTGCTTGAAGTGCTGCTTGAACTACCCGAGCTGTTGCCGCCATTGCCATTGTCTCCGTTCAGGTTGATAGAGATGTCAGGGTTGGCAAGCTCGCTGCTGGTAGCATTGACCATACTGACAGGCAGCAATATGTGGTCGCCAGCAGTTACTTCTAGTGGCATCTTCAGTTCTGCGTAAAATGGCTGTACTGACTCGACGCCGACATTGGTGGCACCAAGGGCGCCATTGCCGCTGAATGCATCTGCAAAGACTCTGAAGGTGCTGACACTATCGTTCAAGCCAAAGCTAACAGTGGCTTCGCCAGTCTTGGCGTCGGTTTTTACGCCACTGTTCCAAAATAGAGTTTCGGTGAAGTCGACCCGGTCTGTGGGGTTTCTGTCTTTGCGTACTTCATAGGCAAACTCACGAACCATAACTAGATCGTTTTGTGCCATACGCCTATCAGCCATTTCATTGTCAAACATGCCGTCAGCTCCACCCATAAATCGAGCTTTGCGCTCTAGCTGGTTGGCTTTTCCCATAGCTAACTGTATTTTGTTTTGAGCTGCCTGTGACTCTGAGGCTGGTCGTTTTGCCGAAGCCTCAGCAATTTCTTGCTTGGCCGGCATCATTTTGTCGTCCGCATGACGGGCGATGTCTTTGCCTGCATCCTCCATTGGAGCGGCTTGTGGAGCACCGCCCATGCCTGCCGGTGCAGAGGCCGCAGGCGCAGCCAGTGGCATGGCCATATTAGCCATTTCCATGGCCATGCCTGGCGCACCAAATGCCATGCCGCCGCCTCGGAATCTCATTTGTCCGCCTTCTTTCATGGCCTTCATAACTTCGTGTTGGGCCTGAATTTTCAGTGCCACCACTCGGCGAGCTTTGTCTCCGTTGTTTTCAATGAACTTGGCGAGGTCCATGAGAGCAAAACGGCGCCATCCCTGCGTACCCAATAGCAGATCTGTGGCCAGAGCTGCTTTTGAATTTTTCTCGTCAAGATAGACATGGGCGTCGGCTAGGTCTGATACTTCAGGCTCAAGAAATGCCATGACAGGCAGCCTTGGCGCTTGTTCGCGTTTTTCGATCATCTCTAATACGCTGTCATCAGTTACAGTGACACCAACAACTGCTGCTACTGGCTTGTCGTTTTCATCAGTGGCTTTTACTGTCAGCTTGGCTTTGTCACCAGGTACATAGTTCTTCTTGTCTTGGGTGATGCTGACCTTAAGTGGGTGCTGTGGTGCGCGGAAGATTAGCCTCTCTGCTAGAGGTACGTCTTTGTCACTCCATATGGTGGCAGTTAAAACTCCTTCGGCGTCATCTGGCACAACAAAAGTTATTGGCAATAGTGTGCCGGCTTTGACATCACTGCGCTTGCTCAAATCAACATGACACTCTGACAACACTGTTTCGTGTTTCGCTAGGGTGACACTGAACTTCTGGCTGCTAGAGCCTACAAGAACTGTGATTGGTTGACCTTTTTCGCAAGTATCTTTCTCTGCCCTAATGAGGGCGCCAGAGGCTTTGGCTTGTGGCAATGGATAAGTGGTCTTGATTCCTGCTGGCTCATTGATTGTGAGAAAATATTCTTTGTTGGCATCGGGTGTAAATTGAATGCGTCCGCGGCCCTCGTGCTCGGTGGCAAAGTCGGCCACTGTCACGTTTGTTAGGCTGCCGTTGCTGCCTTTGGCAATTAACTTTCCTGCTAAATCGGCTGGCTTGCCATTGGGCAGAGTGGCTTGAATATAAAGGCGATTGGGGAAGCCAGCAATTAAATCGCCGCCTTCTGGATACATCTTCAAATCAACTGTTTGTAAGAGAATTGGAATAGTCTTAGACGCAGTTTCGACGACGCCACCATCTTCGATGATGAGAGCAAGGGTGCCTTCACCTCGTGGAATATCGTGTGGTAAATCGAGACTGACTGAGCAAAGGCCGTTGCTATCAACTTTGGCTGTTGCACCATTGATGGTGACACCGTCGACAACGGCAGTTACTGAGACTTTTGCACCAGCTGGAACTCCGCCTTCTGCACGTTTGACATCGAGAGTAGCGTTGACTTTTTCGCCCGGTCCATAGCCGTCGCGCAAGAATGTTATTTGCGACTTCAAGCGTGGTGCGCGGTAGGCTCTTATATCGAATTTTCTTTCGGCCGGTGCGTGACCGTTCCAAGGATAAGTAGCCTTCAGTTGGTATGCACCACCAGCCTGACCTTCTGGTACTTTCCAGCTAAAGCCCCAGCTGCTGTCTTGTGCACTGGTTGTGCCGCGTGCCACCACATCACCTTTTGGCCCGGTAATTTCGATGGTGGCATTGACACCCTGAGCGTCGGCAATCGGTTTGTGACCAGTGGCGCTGAGCAAGACCCCTCGCACATAGACATTTTCACCGGCGCGATAAATTGGTTTGTCGGTGCTAATGAAGGTCAAGTAGCGGTCTTTGCCGCCAAGAATCTCACTACTGGTTTGACTCTTATGCACTGTTATCTGCTCCGCCGTGCCCTTCTCGGGCCTGGGTAAATTGCCCAGTGATAGCCCATCGCTTTGCGGGCTGGCGTAGCTTCTATTGATGAATAGTGAGCCGATAACGGCGATTGTGAGGCCACCGAAAATCCATTGGCGAGACATAGTCAGCGCTCCTTAAATAGCTTTTGCCAGGTTTCCTAGCCGGGGTTTACCGGGTCTTCTACGAGACTTTCCGATTATGGCAGCGGCCATTATGGCAAATAAGACGGTAAATGCGGATAAAACTTCAGGGTAAACCGCAGGCAAATCTCAGGGAGGTCGGAAAGGGTCACGAATGGAGGATTGATCACCGGGCGATCTCCAACATCTTATAAAGGCGCCCGTAATTTCCCCAATTGCTCCGCTGCACTCCTTCCACTAATATGATTTCCCCCGTGCTTTGCCTGACTCTTTGGCGCAAGCTAAAGCTCATGGCACAAAAGAGAACTCATGGCCCAAGAAAGAGCAGAGAGCTTAAAGGCAATAGCCAAAATTGACACGAGCAAGTGTCCGCGCTCGCCTGAGTATGAAACCGTTATTGAAGTATTCGCTCGCAATCTCTATGACCCTACAAAGATTGGTGATCTACAAGCATTGAAGAGCAAACACAATTGCGAGATTAAGATGCCTGGCGATGCTGTAAAGTTTGCTAACAAAGAAATTAGTGCACTCGACGGCCATAGTGTCTTGCACACTAAGCCTGAGATTGAAGCTATGCGCCTTGAAGAGAAAGGCGATTTGGTGGGAATCGGCGCTACCTTCACCCGGCCCAATGCTATAGACGCCAATACTGACAAAGGGCCAATCACTGTAGCTTCGTTGATCAAAGACGCCCCTGCTCAGAAAGCCGGTTTGAGAGTGGGGGATCAAATCGTTGCGATTGATAAGAAGCCAGTCGAACTAGAGCACCTCTCAAATGCCATAGAACGCGTCCGCGGCACCTCTGAAAGTACTGTTAAACTAACTGTTGCGCGTGATGGTCGAACAATTGATCTTGATATTACTAGAGCGCAAGTGCACTTTCCTACTGTGAGTGAGAAGTCTCTTAGTGATGGCATTGCTTATGTGCGGTTGAATAGTTTTGTGCCAGAGCGCGGCCCAATCGAATTATATAATGCGCTGGAAAAACACAAGAGTGCTAAAGCGGTGGTTTTTGATTTGCGAAACAATTTGGGTGGCGCTGAGAATAACGCCGTTCTTACGGCAGCATTATTTATGGATCACGGCGTCATAACTAACTTAAGACAACGTGTTGATTCGTCACCGCAGGCACCAATTTTTGCTGATCGTTCTTATGCCCTTTCTAAGGATAGTACCGTAGTCACCAAGGGTGGTGCTAGCAAAAGCTATGGGCGGCCGCCCGACATGGTAAATGTTCCTGTGGTGGTGCTTGTTAACGAGTACTCCGCTTCTGCTTCTGAGCTGGTCGCCGGAGCCCTGCGTGACAATGGCGATGCCAAACTAGTTGGCACTCAGACCTATGGCAAAGGTGTCGGGCAGGCGTTCATTCCTATTCCATCTGTTGATGGGCTGCTGCGAGTGACAACTGTTAAGGATACAACCCCGAATGGCCACTGGGTGGGCGATGGCAGCAAGAACAAAATTGGTTTGAAGCCAGATATTGAAGTAAAGCTTCCTGAGGGCGTGCGCTTGGGTGCAGCAAACGACACTCAGCTCAATGCTGCTGTGCTTTATCTTAAGACTCAAATTGCTGCTGGGCGAAAAGCGCACTAGTGAGATAAAACCGTACCAAAACGCCGTCGCACGATAGAACAGCTTTCTTGCTAGGCTAGGCCTTGCTTTCAGACATCTTTAGCACAACCACAGTACACGGTGCAGCATCAACGATTTCATCAGCGATGCTACCAAACCACAAGCGGCTGAAACCATGGCGGGCATGGCTTGGAACAATGGCTTCGTCAGCACCATACTTCTTACAAGCAGCGGCAATTACTTGAGCGACTTCGCCTTCAAGAATTTCAGCAGTAGCATCAATATTGAGCTTAGTCTTGAGGTCTTTGGCCATTTGCTCAAGGACGCCTTTTTCTTCGGCTCGTTCTATGGCGACTGTATCGGGAATTCCGGGGGTTGAGACATCGGCGAATCCTGGAACGATAACGTGTACAAGGTGAATCTGGGTTTCGCTGCTATACTTTTGCGCTGTAATCTCATCGAGAGCGCTTTTGGCGCTATCTTCGCCATCAATTGCCACAACGATCTTCATAATATTCCCCTAGATAATGACTTTACTTAGACGCGATTGAGTCTACCACTCTATCGATGTCTTTGAAAATCTCCCAAGAGCTTTTAGATTCAAGCTGGCTCAAACTGTCGCCAGTGGGCCAAAGGGCGTGGTCGTCTTCCAGCTGCAGTAGTCCAAAGTAGCTATGGGTGAGGACATATTCGTTGTTTACTTTCTTAAGCATGACCAACACCCGCCCGGGGTGGTAAGAAGGTTGGTTTCAAGTATAGCGATATTTGATGGCCAGGTTCTTGGGCATGTGCCCCTTGATGTCGGAGCCGCTAGCCAGGTTGATCGTGGCATAGTGAACATTCTTGCCGCCCACTGAGCAGGCATTGGCCGCTGGGAGGTCCATTCTAAGCAGATTGGCGAAGGCAACTATGTCTGAGTTATTGACTAGCGCTTTCTTGCTTTCCCCGCCGCCGCGGCCGATGAGAAAGACTGCCAGCAGGGTCAAAGCAATCATTGCGAAAATTTTCTGCATCAGCGCCTGCGCCTCAAGTGGTAGGTCATTCCATCATAGAAGTACCCGTTGGCCAGTCTTCGTACCATTAGGTTTGCTTAAGATTGTCAAGCTGCTGAACGGAGTGCAGTTTCTTGCTTTGCTGATTCGGGAATAGCGTTGATTGAGGCATTTACCGGAGTTTGTACTCTTGGACGATAACGCAGCCGATGACAAAAGCAAACATTGTGATGGGAGGCTAGAAAAGCAAGGTCTAGAAAAGCGTGAGTTGGATAAGTCGGACGCCCATGATTCTCGCAATGCTGGTGTTTCTGACTTAAGAACTGTCGAGTCGCAGCGAACCAATGCAAGTAATGGCTCTTTGCAGGATCGCCAGCGATTGATGGCTGGGCAAGATGAAAGTATTGAGATTGTTGGTTTCGAATCGAGCGCATCGAGGCATTCAAAGCTGAGAGAAAAAGACCTGCTCGAACCGGCTGCAAAGCCGGTCGATAGTTCGAAGTCGCTCCCTCAATCTCTGTCCACTGACGATGGACTGGAAAGGCCAATCATCGAGTATCGGCCGGAGCAAGTAGGTGCTAAGACTTTTTCTTTGGGCTTGGCCTATGAAGAGAATCGGACTTTCAGTCGGAAGATGACAGATTTTGCCATTGCTGCACGCGGAAGGTTGCTCGATCCTGAAGACCAGAAAGCATACGCTCAGCAGCAGATAGACAAAATTCTGGGAATTGGCGAGGGTCTAAACATCGCCAAGGAAAGTACTAAGCTCGCAGCGGTTTCTGCCTGGAAGGCGCTAACTGATGGTTCAGTGGCTAGTTTCCTTGCTAAACCGAACGCCATAAATGATCCTCTATTCAAAGCTGTTGGTGGCACATTTGATGCAATGGCAAAAGATCCGAATCTGGTCAATAAAGTTTTAGTTGCACTTGAACATCAAATAGCGCTTGAGAACGATAAATACAGTGCCATGGAACCACGTGAGAAGGGTCGTTTTATCGGCGAAGTTATGTTTGCCATGTTTAATCCTGAGGGCAGCTCCGAGGCGGGTGAGGCTTCCTTAAAGATGGCTGATCGGTTAGCTTCCCGCGTGGATAAGGGCGAGGGCTATTTGGGCGATTTAAGGGGGGAGGTAAAGGCCGGTGCTGGTGGTCGCTGGGATGTTCTCAATGAGAGAGCTTCTCCAGATGTTGTTCAGCAGGCTGGTAGAATGTCCTGCGTGTCTGCTTGTGGTGAAATGCTGACGGAGGGTGCTATTAAGCAAAGGGATTTGCTGGATCAATTGGGTGCACCGGTAGCTACGAAGTATCTTGCGCGAGTTCTTGGACCGATGTGGGATGGCGGTCCCGTCGATGAAGCTGCCTTAGATGTTCACTTGCATCGTGGAAGTTGGGTTGCTGATTTGAGAGAGCGGATGGGCATGCGTTACGCCAGGCTGGAGCCTGCGCATGCTGTTATTGTTGATGGGGTGGATAGTTCTGGGAACATTATGATTCGTGATCCAGCTCAGGCAACGAGATATGAGATGACGCGTTATGAATTTATAGAGGCTTGGACTGGAGTCGCGGTTTTTAGGAAATAGGATCTAATGCTGAGGATTGCAAGAATGCTGACGATGCAACCGTTGTTATTGAGTGCCCTAGGTAAAGGAGCTGATGGGTTTCAGAGTTACCGAGTATCCTTTGAAACAGGAGACGGCGAGGTCGAGTATGTTTTCACTGTGGATGATCGTGATATTCCGGTGGTAAGAGCGGCTGACGAATATACTGATGCTACGCTTTGCGATCCGTTTGCTCCGAGTCTATACAAGGCAATCCTCAATTTCCATAGTGCAAGGAGAACGGCTGCTTCCTCTATCTCTTGATTCTGAAGATTAGGCTGTTTGGGAGGGTTTTACAATGGTGCAGCTCCCACCGAGAATTATTGGGCAACCATTGTCAGCTCGTGCAGCTTGCGCGGCTCGCTATCATGTGAGTTTCTTAAGTGTTCATGGCGAGGTTGAGTATGTCTTTGAGGTAAGCGACGGCGATGTTCCCGTGGTGACTTGGGAGCCACGATTTCGAGATGATATGGGCGGCCTGATTGATTCTGCTACGCCGTTGTTTGCCTCACTACAGGCGCTGCATGCTGCTCTCAAGAGTATGGGGTAGTCGCGACTACTGAGAAACAGTAAGTATGCTGACGATGCAACCGTTGTTTTAAAGTTTGTCAGATCCGCGAATTTCGGGAATAATGAACTGTCTAACTAGTTCTCGATGGGCCAATGAATCATGATTGAAAACACCGAGGCAACCAAGAAACTACTGACGCCACCTGAAAGCTCTGAGCCAACAGTCGATAGTTCTACTACCGCTAAACTGAAGAATCTATCAGAGCGATACAAGCTGCTCAACGAGCTTGGTATAGGCGGTATGGGAACAGTATTTAGGGCGGTTGAGCGCGAGACTAAGGCTACCTACGCTGTTAAGGTTATGCACAGGCACCTCAAAGCCGACGCAGCTAATGTGCTGCGCTTTGAGCGCGAGGCCCAATTGGCCAGAAGCTTGCAGCATCCCAACATTGTTGAAGTTTTTGATTTTGGACTGACTGAAGCCTCTGAGCCATACATGGTAATGGAATATCTTGAAGGCGAAAACTTAGACGACATGATTGAGGCGAGTGGGCGGCTGCCTATCGAAATATTCGCGCCGATATTTTCGCAAGTATGCGCTGGGCTTAGCTACGCCCACGAGTCAAACATCGTGCACCGCGATATCAAGCCAAGTAACATCATGTTGGTTGCCGGCACCACCTCACCCAAAGTTAAAATAGTTGACTTTGGAATCGCCAAAGCATGCGCGTCAACCGGTGAAATTTGTCCAACTAGCGTCGCCATATTGCAATCAATGGATTGGGCAGCAGACAAGCCCACAGAAGAAGTAGCGGCATTGCTACAAACCTTGACCCAGCCTGGTGAAATATTTGGCAGTCCGCTCTATATGAGCCCTGAGCAGTGCAATGGCCAAGAAGCTGATTGCCGCTCAGAAGTCTATTCTCTTGGCTGCATGGTATTTGAAATTCTTACTGGTGCAGCGCCACTAAGAGGCAAGGACGCCATGGAGACCATGCTAAAAAAGGTGCGTGACAAGCCACCGCTAATGGGTTCTATCGCTAAAGATACTAAGTTCTCTGATGAGCTTGAAGCAGTGGTTCAACATTGTCTAGAACGTGATCCAGACAAACGATACCAAAGTGTTGCCGAGTTGGGTCAGGCTTGGAAGCAGTTTGATAGTACCAAAAACTAGCAGTCCCAATCATCCAATTGCAAATTACTCTTCAATGTCGCTCGCTTAATTGCTACGCCATTGAATATGGCGCTAGAAACAGTACCAGGCATAGCATTAGATAGAGTTCCGAAAGATTCAGCGTTTTGCATTGGCAATGCCGCTGCGGCCTCGCTTACAAAACGGCGCTGTAGGTTGACATCACTCTCTTCTAAAAATGCCATGTGCCACCACTCAAGCATTCGCTCTTTAGCAATGTCGAGAGATTTTGCTGATACCAGTTTGTCGCGCTTCTCCTTTTGATTGATCTTTCTATCGCTCGGCAGTAAATTCCACAGGTCGCCACAGGGCCAGGCAGCAAAAGGGAAGCAGTGGTCAATGTCGTAGTTGCCTAGCTTCAGCCTCTGTCCGCTCCAAACGCAAACCAACGGCTTCTCTAGTTTGAGAATTGCATCGGAGATCTTGCGTACAACTTGTGTGTCTCGTTCAGGATCAAGCCACACGAGCGCTTGCATCAGCTGATCGTAAGTAATTTCCCTTCCGGCTGTTAGTGAATACTGCTGCATCAGGCGAATCCATTCGCCAACTAGCGCTGGTTCAATCCACGAGGCAAATCGGCTCATAGAGTTCCACAGTGCCTTTGGCACAGTCAATTCGCCAAGAGTGGCGAGGTAACTTTCATTGAGAGTGTAGGTATTGCTCTTGAGTGGGCGACCACCACTAGTTTTGAAAATCTGTTCGCTGCTATTGGGATAGGTTATATACTGCGTTGGCATTTTGCGAATAGTCTCTTTTGCATCAATTAAGGCTTGATGCAAATTTGCTGCATCTATTCCTGTGAACGTAGCGCCAACACGAAGGTCATAGGGCGACAGGTGTCTTAAATTGCGGAAGGCTTGACCAACAAAGCCGAGACCCTTTTGTGATTTGTCAAAAGGTCTTTGGGGAATGCCTGATTCGATTAGCTGTTTGTACGCACGTAGCCAATACAGTGCCACCAATCCTAGTGGTATCGATACGTTTTCGTCGGCTCCATGCTTCGCCATACCAGTAGCACTATCGGCGATGCGTACAAGTACGCGCAGTAAGGCTAATTTGTAAGTGGAAGATTTGCTGTCGTTGATAATTATGTGGCGCAGCAGTGGCAGTGCGTCAGTGCCATCATCCGGTAGCTGGAAGCAGACTGTCTGCCACGAGACATCGGTGCGGTTGCGCAAATCGTCAGATTGGCAAATTCGAACGAGCACTAGGCCTCGGTCGCGGGCTAGCTTTTCTAATTCGCTCAGAGCAACCGGATAACTCTCCCGTCCGTCGTTAAACGAACCAGTGCGTAGAGAAATGATCAGCCTGCCGCCAGGTCTAAGCAGAGCCGCGAGTTTTCTAAAGGCCCGGGGTTTTTCATTTGGTTTGATGTGCATCCAGACTGCGCTCAATAGAATCAGATCGAAGGACATTCCGAGCTTGATTGTTTCGGTCAGGTCAGGAAGGCCATCTCTCACCCAATTGATTTGCAGCTCTGTGTGTATCTCACGAGCTTTCTCAATCATTCCCTGGGCCGGTTCAACCGCCACCACATCGCAGCCCCGCTGAGCGAACCAGGCTGCGTCTCTGCCACTGCCAGCGCCAATGTCTAAAACAGCACTGCCTTTCTCTGGCATCAAGTCAAGCAATTGCTGGTGCACCTGTTCAAAAGTGAGCGACTCGTAAGTAGCTGTGAACTCTTCAGCGCGCTCGCTGTATTGCTTAATTGTGTGATTGCTGGGGTGCATTGGCCTCATCGCGAAAGCTCAGCAATTAGAGTACCAAACCCAACAGGTTCGGTCACGTTGATTTTCTGTTAATGTGCATCCCAGAAACGCTTTATGCACTGGTCAAACGGTTTGGTATATGCCTCCCTCACGCTTTGTCTCTGGTCGACAATTGACATCCATGTGTTGTAGTCGAGGTGTCGCTCCTGTTCGTACGTTTGGCTCGTGCGCGAATTTATTTCGTCCCAACTTGCCGACTCGGGTAGTCCACGTGAAACTGCATCAGCCCTTAAATACAATGCATCCACTTGAGCTTCTACTTCGCTGGAAGAGGTGTAGGATGGCAAACCTATGCATACTCTTTTCTGCTCATCGTAACCATCGGCGACAGTACCAAGTATAGGTTGTGCCGATAGTTTTTGAGCACCGCCAGCAATATCAGAGCCACCGTTAGCACCGGCACCGCTAATAATATTGGCACCACCGACAATACCGGTGCCACCAATAAGCCCGACGTAGGCATACTGCGAGCCGGCCTTTGACTCATTGATTGAATAGTAGTTTGTTGTCGGAATGACGCTGCCCGGATAAGCCTTCTCCATCTCTGTGCGCACTGACTTAACTACTGCATCTACTTGTGATATTACGCTCTTGCTTGGTTCCAGCTTTAGGACAAACTTGTCAGGTAATAGTTGCCCGTCGGCAAAGAGATGTTTAGACTCTTCGACAAGAGAGTCTATTGTATAAAGCTTAGCGGGCGGATACTGCTTATACAGTTCTTCTGATTCCCGTTGAAACTTTTCCAGTGCGCCACCTTCTGCGTGGCTAGCTTTGTTCGAAGGCTTATTCTCCAGCTGCTTTTCTGTCACGTTAATATCCTTTTTGCGGAGCGATGTTCTTTCTGTCCGTCCGCTCTAATCTAATTGCAGTTGTTGGCAGAATCAGAGCAGGCTTTTGGCATTTTTTCGGCAAACTCACAGAGGAGCCAAATGGGGTTATAATTTCCGCAAAGTTCGGAGAATGTCTTTGTCAATGACCCAAGTCTGTAATCGTTGTGAAGCCAGTGTTCCCATGCTCAGGCATGGCCGTTGCCCCGATTGTTTTAGAGCGGTGGGGCTGGCTGATGCCCCACCGCCTCCAGAGGTCATTGCTGATACCAATAAAGTGCAATGCAAGCGCTGCACCAACTTGATTACAGCGGTCACAGCCTGGCGAGCGCTGGGATTTTGCATGCAATGCATTTACGCTGAGGATGTGCCTTTTCCACCTAACATAGAGCAAGCTCGCGAGAGGTTCTCACGGGTATTGTTGCCTGGGGCTGATACAACTGTGACCTCATTTTTTGCGCGATATGAAGCCGGTGAGAGAGAGAGCGTATGGCAAGAAATTCACGCCCTCGGAGCAGGCATCGGCAAAGGCTCCATTTTGGACGATGTCTGCAAAACCGTGCGCTTAACTATGCAGCGTGTGCGAGCAAACGTCGAAACTATCGTGGAAGATTTGCGCAGTATGAACTATCAGTTTGATCAACCAGAGCATGCTCATCAGCCACCGACTGATCAGTCGCTTGAGCAGCTGGCATTGCTTGAGGCTGAGTATGGTAGTTTGCCGTTGTCGCTGCGAATGTTCTACGAAGTCGTTGGCTCTGGATTGCGCCAGACGAATGCGCTCGTGCGCACTACAGCAACGGTGACGACTGTCATGTTCTCTTGCCCGAAGCTGGTGCGGACTTTCGCTGGGTTGAAATGCGCGACGATAATATTGAGCAAGAGGCGTGGCGGTGGTTTGTAGACATGCTCAGGCAATCTTTCAAAGGTGGTGGCTTTCCTGGTCCCACAAAATATTGTCAGGCAGGCGACGGCTGCGAAGCGGCCGAGCCAAGAAACTATTTGACTTTACTACTTGCTGAGTGTTTGATTGCTATCTAGCTAGATCGCGCACCATTTTCTTCAGTCCATCAGTAACGCGAGCGAGGCAATCGTAATTGATTTTGTCGGCAGTATCTTCATTGGTGTGGTAGTGCGGATAGCGATAGGGAGCCGTGTCTGTCACCATAATGCCGGGATATCCCACGCGCCAAAAACTTAGTTGATCAGAAAAATCGACACCAGATAATTCAGGTGGTGCAGCCAGTGTTTGAGTGGGAAATTTCGCAGCAGCGATGAAAGAATCGGCGCATTTTGTTAAAAGATTTCGCGAGTCTAGGTTGCCGATGAAGGTGAGAAAGTTTCCGGTTTTTGGATATAGCATTGCCAAAGCCGCCACTGGGAAGCGCTGTGAATCTGGCTTGTCGCTGTAGTAGCCGATGGTCTCTAACGAAAGCATGGCCACAATATTATCGCCGCGCTCTTTGCACGCTTTGGCATAGCGATAGCTGCCCATGTCATCGCTGCGAAAGAAAGGCGGTTCTTCATTGGTAAAAGCGACAAAGCGAATGGTGCGCGGAAACTTTTCTTTGGCCAATGCTTTGGCAATCTCTAGCATGGCGGCAACGCCGCTGCCATTGTCGTTGGCGCCGGGGCAATCTTGCACAGCGTCATAGTGCGCGCCGATGACAATTATTTCGGAGGATTTATCGGAGGCTTTGATTGACTCTAGATTAGTCCCTGAATTAGCCCCTATATTTGTCCCCGGAATCGCCACGATAATGTTGGCCGTGCTCTGAGTGGCGTGGGTGGCTCCCCAGAGCCCGTCATTGAAGTATCCGCTAACAGAGAATGTTTGCCGAGTTGGCTTGAAACCAGCCGCGCTGAAATTCTCTTCAATGTAGGTAGCCGCTCGCTCTAAGCCGCCGGGGTTTTTCGTTAGGCTGCGCGCACCGATGTCGCTAGAAAGCATCTTTATGTGTGCACGTAAGCGGCTTGCTAGTTGCTTCTGCTCTGCCGTTAGAGGCTCGATTGTTCCGCCATAACTTGGCAAACTCCAGTACGCAATAGAGCAGCCAGCTAGAGCTGTGAGTCCGGCAATTGTGATGGCAAGTTTTTTCTTCAGATTCTGCATGTCAACGGCTTATCATAGCATGGGTGTGCAAGTGCCTCTTCGCTCTATTCTTGGCTCAATCAAGCTTCGCTTAGCTGAAATGAGTAGGGCTAAATTCATTCGCAAGAGCGATGCTACTTTGATTGAATCTGTGGGAACCTAGGGTTGGTTGCCCAGCAATTCAACGAGCAGCAATAGAAACGAACGGCTCTAATAGCACTGGAAAGTAGACACTGTATGCGAAAGCTCACTCTTGGGGCCGTTCTTGTAACTAGCACACTGCTCGTGCTTTCGGCCCTGCCTGTTCTTGCAGGTAATTCGGGTGTCAATCGACCATTTCGCGACAAATGGGCGGTGGTGATTGGCATCAGTAAGTTTGTTAAAAGCGAGCTTGATCTCAAGTATGCCGCAGCCGACGCTCGTAGCTTTTGTGACTATTTGGTAAATGATGGAAATTTTGCTAAAGATCACGTCAAATTAGTGACAGACTTGCAAGCCAATCGCCGCAACATACTTTCAACTCTGGGTGGCGGCTGGCTTGGCCGCGTTGCTGGCCCAGAAGATTTAGTTGTTGTTTATATCTCAAGCCATGGCAGTCCATCAGAGCTTGATGTTGAAGGTGTTAACTATCTGCTTGCTGCCGATAGCGATCCTGATGACCTCTACTCCTCAGGTATTGACATGCAAGTGCTCTCTCGAATGATTAAGGCCAAGATTCATGCAGATAGAGTTGTCTTGTTTTTAGATACTTGCTATAGCGGCGCTGGCACTGCGACAGGTTCTACGACAGGCTCTACGACAGGTTCAGTGTCAGGTTCAGGAGCCGTCCAGAATACGAGTCGGAAGGCCAATGTTAGCGCTGCGAAGATAGCTGAAAACACCGGCCAGATTGTGGTGGCCTCTAGCCAACCGAACCAGGCTTCCTGGGAATGCGCTTCGCAACCCATGAGTGTCTTCACCTATTGCTTGTTAGACGGTTTGCGCTGCAAAGGCAATTTGACCACTTTAGATCAAGCCTTTGGTCATCTCAAGGAGAAAGTGCAGACTACTGTAATGCAGGAACGCGGTGAGTTGCAGACTCCGGTGATGAAAGGCTCTTGGGATGGTGGAGGGCTGGTAATTGCCGCACGTCCATCTGCACCGACGGCGGCATTAGATAATGAAGTTCCAGCTCTATCTGTGGTGGCAAACTCAGTAGTTAAGGCTGAAGATGGCACTAAGGTTCTATCCAATCGAGTGGCCATACTTCCTTTTGGTGAGGGCGGCTCGAATGGTATCGGAGAAATTGATTTTGACGGCTTGGCTGTGCGCCTTGAAGAAATGGTGCGCTACCAACTTTCTGATGTTCTGCAAGAGAGACTGTTGAGCTCATATGCTGTGGGTTCTGCTCTGGGCAAGTCTAGCCTCGGTGGTGGCTTGTGGACGGCAGATACCAGACCGGCCATGGGCAAAGCATTAAACGCAAAATATATAGTAAAAGTTGACATTCAGAATGCTCACTTTGAGCCGTCCGGAGATTGCAAGTTCTCGGTTTCTGTTTGTATTGCCTCTGGTGAAACCGGCGAATATCTCTGGTCTGGCGGGCAGAAAGCAGCAGGTGCATTCTGTGCCGGTGATGCTAGCGCCAAGCTCGCCTATCTCAAGACTCAAGTTCTGCCGGCTTCGGCCCGTTTTATCAGGAGAGCCATTCTTAGTACTGTAGACAGTTCGACAGGGAGCAAGTAATGCGCAATTTTGATCTAGTTGAGGAATTATAGAATGCGTGTGGGGCTATCGAAATTGAAGGTTGTATTTCTGACCATTTTGGTTTCGTCGCTGGCTGTGCAGTTTTCTGTACCGTTTTCTGTGTCTTCGGCTTTACCAAATTCATCAAATTCAGCAAATGCTTCTGTCAATAGACCAGTTAAAGATAAATGGGCACTAGTAATTGGCATAAGCAAGTATGCCAAACCAGAGTTGAATCTAAAGTATTCAGATCAAGATGCCCGAGACTTTTATGATTATCTGGTTAACGAGGCTCACTTTGCCAAAGATCATGTAAAACTGATGCTCAACGAGCAAGCCACACAGAAAGCCATTTTGTCTGAGATGGGTAGCAAATGGCTACCAAGAATGGTGGCACCGGATGATCTGCTGCTTGTGTTCATATCTAGCCATGGCAGTTCATCTCAGATGGATATTCAGGGCTCGAATTATATCGTTGCCCACGATACTGATCCGGATGATCTTTTCGCCACTGGCATAGAGATGCAACAACTGGTGCAGGTGATTAAAGCACGGGTGCGTAGCGACAGAGTTGTGCTTGTCCTTGATGCTTGTCACAGTGGTGCTGCTAAGGCTAGCAGCAAAGGTCTGGCACGCCAGGCTAACTACGATGCCGCTACCATTGCCCAGGGAACGGGTCAATTGGTAATTGCATCGAGTTTACCTACTCAAGCTTCTTGGGAGTACAAAGAGCGCCCAAACAGCGTCTTTACTCGCAGTTTGATTGAAGGCTTGCGGTCGAATGGCAATGCCACCACTCTTGCCGAGGCATTTTCATATCTTAAGCAGAAAGTTGAAGATACTGTTTTGCGAGAAAGAGGTGCATTGCAAACACCGGTGCTCAAAAGTGTTTGGGAGGGCAAAGATCTTCTAGTGGCAGCTCCGCCGGCCTCTCCGCGGGCTGTACCAGCTTTAGTGGCTAGTGAACCGATGGCAAAGGCTAAGGTTGACGAAGAAACTAAAACTAGTGCCGACCAAGTGTCGAACAGCGACGACAAGGCGAAAGGTGACGACCAAAGTTTACTTGTAGCTGTCAATCCACCAGATAAGAAGTCTGATTTGTTTTCTGACTTAGAGCCTGATGCTATTAATTTGCGCGTGCTTGAAGAAGATAAGCCAACCTCTACAGCGGCAACTACCCGCAGTACAGTGAAGCGCCCACCTCTGCCAGATCGTGTTGCTGTGCTTGGCTTTACTTCGCCATCGTATTTGAACTTGCGGCACTCGGCTGACTATATGAACGATCCTGTTGTTCATTTGCAGTACATGGTGCAAAATAAATTGCAGGCTGCTATTGGTCGACGGTTGCTCAATCCTTTTGAGTCTGGAGCTGCCCTTGGTTCTGTTGAACTATCGAGCAGTGGAATGGAGTCGCAGGAAAATATGATGAGCCTGGGGCGTGCCCTGAAGGCTCGATATGTCGTCAATGTCAGTATTGAAGAAGCAAAATTTGACAAGTTTGGAAGGTGCTACTTTGCTACCATCGTGCGAGTATTTTCTGGTGAAAGCGGAGAACTATTGTTAGTAGAGGGAAAGAAGGCTGATTGTAAGCCTTTTCAGGGCAAGGCGGCGGAACAGTCTACCTATCTGCTCACCGAAGTTTTACCTGGCAGTGCAGAGCAGATTGCTGATGCTATTTTAAGTGTGGTTAGGCCGCAATAACTAAGGGGCAGAGAATGATATTCACAAGATCTTGTGTTTCTATGGCAGCAGTCTTGCTCTTATTGTTTTTGCCAGTATGCCCATCGCTGGCAACTGAGGACAAACCAGTTGCTAAAAGTGCGAGTGCCTTGTCATTGTCCACGATCAAAAACGGAACATATAAGGTTGAGTCTCATAGTGGCATGATCAAACTAAAGAACGGCGAAGCTGAAGGAGATTTTCCCGGTGGCGCCATAGCTGGTGGCTGGCTGTGCAAAATTGAACAGGTGGCGTTGGGCGATGTCGACGGAGACGGTAAGGGTGATGCCGTTATTGTTATTGGTTACAATGGTGGTGGCAGCGGATACTTTGTTAATCTTGTGGCTGTGCTTAATAAGAATGGTCACCCGGTTCAGGGGGCCAGCTATGATCTGGGAGACCGAGTTATTGTCAAAGATCTAAGGCTTAGCAAGCAGAGAGTTACTTTGGTCATGCTTGATCATGGTGACTCGGACGGTCTAGCTTCTGCGTCGCTCAAAAAAAGTCTTTCATTTCGTCTCGTAGAAAAGCGCTGGCAGGTGAAATCGTTAAAGTGAGAACATCTTGAAAGATAACTCAAATTACAAATTTGCAGCAGTAAAAGTGAAGGAGCACCATTGAGATTATTGACTAGAAGCATGGCTGGCAGCCAAATAGCCTCAAAGTTTTCAATCCTTCCATTTTTTTCAATATTGCTTACCTTTTGCATCTACCAATCTCAATGTGCTACTGCTGCTAATTCAGCTAAAGGGAAAACACTTGGAGCCGCATCGGTGCAAGGCCGTTCGGCTATTGAAAAGCCTGACCTTAGGCCAATCATGGACAAGTGGGCCGTTATAATTGGCATTGATAAGTTTCAATATACAAGCATCCCTAAGCTGCAATATCCAAGTAAAGATGCCCGTGACTTTGCTAAGTTTTTAGTTGAGAAGGGCAACTTCGCCGCCGACCATGTTTTGTTACTTACAAATGAACAAGCAACACTGGGCAAGATAAAAGAAGTGATTGGTGATAGCTGGCTGCCTCAACGTGCTCGCAAAGATGATTTAGTGCTAGTTTTCGCCTCGACTCATGGTAGCCCAAAAGAAATTGACGTGGCCGGGGATAATTTTCTAGTTGTATACGACACTGATCCGATGAAGCTATTCTCTACTGGTATTAGATTCGCTGATCTGGCTCCGACCATTAAAGATCGAACCAGCTGTGATCGTGTGGTGCTTCTACTTGATGCCTGCAGCAGTGGTGCCGCCAATGTCGGCGGCAAGGGCATGGTCAGAACCGGCAACTTCGATGTGGCGGCGCTGGCGGGCGAAGGTCAGATTGTAATCAGCTCAAGCGCTGCCGATCAAAGGTCGTTTGAATCGAAACGCTATGAAAATGGAGTGTTTACTAAGCAATTGATAGCATCGCTGCAGTCAAACGGTTCTAAGACAACTCTAGCCGAAGCATTTCGCAATTTGAAAGAGCAAGTGGAAAATGAAGTTCAGTTTGATCGCAAGCAGACACAAACGCCAGTGATGAGAAGCCGTTGGAAAGGCGGTGAGCTCATTCTTATATCTGTGCCTGCTCGTCCGAGACGCGTTCTTCCCGATTTGCCTGGCTCTTCAGTTGGCATAGAGCTGCCATCAGAGTCTGACAACGCCTTTAAGCAGGGCAAACAACTGTATGATGCTGGTAAATTTGCAGAAGCTTTGCCCCTGCTGACCATTGCTGCGGTGGCAGGGAAGCCCGAAGCTCAGCGTTGCCTGGGCTTTATGTACCTCTATGGCAAAGGAGTACCCCAGAACGACACCAAGGCGCTTGAGTGGTGTCAGAAAGCCTCAGATCAGGGAGAGGCCGTTGCACAGTACAATCTGGGTATTATGTACCTCGATGGCAAGGGAGTACCACAGAACGACACCAAGGCGGTTGAGTGGTATCAGAAAGCCGCAGATCAGGGATTAGCCGAAGCGCAGTGCAACATGGGCTTTATGTACGCTAGTGGCAAAGGCGTACCCCAGAGCGACATCAAGGCAGTTGAGTTGTATCAGAAAGCAGCCGATCAGGGCAATGCCGTGGCACAGAGCAACTTGGGCAATATGTACAGGAATGGTAAGGGCGTACCACAGAACGACAGCAAGGCGGTTGAGTGGTATCAGAAAGCTGCTGATCAGGGTTTTGCCCAAGCACAGGGCAATCTGGGTATCATGTACAGCAATGGCAAAGGCGTACCCCAGAACGACACCAAGGCAATTGAGTGGTATCAGAAAGCAGCCAATCAGGGCAATGCCGTGGCACAGTTAAACCTGGGCGGAATGTATTTGGATGGAATAGGAGTTCCCCAGAGCGACACCAAGGCGGTTGAGTGGTATCAGAAAGCTGCTGATCAAGGATTTGCCAGTGCACAGTACAACCTGGGCTGGATGTACGAGAATGGCAGGGGCGTGCCGCAAACTAAATTAAAGGCGATGGAATGGTATCGAAAAAGTGCCAGCCAAGGTAACTCCGATGCTCTCAAAAACTTAAGTAGGTTGGAGCATTGAGAAAAAAATGGCTAACAATCGCAGTAATCTTTGCAGTATCGACCGTGGAGGGGTACCATTGAGATTATTGACAAGAAGCGTGGCTGGCAGCCACATAGCCTCAATGTTTGCAATTATTCCTATTCTTTTGATATTGCTTACTTTTTGCACCTATCAATCTCAGTCTGCTACTGCTGCTAACTCTGCTAGAGGAAAAGCACTTGGAGCATCTTCTGTGCAAGCCCGTTCGTCTGTTGAAAAGCCTGACCTGAGACCAATCATGGACAAATGGGCCGTCATAATTGGCATAGATAAGTTTCAAAATACCAGTATTCCTAAGCTGCAGTATCCAAGTAAGGATGCCCGTGACTTTGCCAAGTTTTTAGTGGAGAAGGGAAATTTTGCTGCCGATCATGTTTTGGTGCTTACAAATCAACAAGCAACATTGGGCAAGATAAGAGAAGTTATTGGTGATAGCTGGCTGCCCCAGCGTGCTCGCAAAGATGATTTAGTGCTTGTCTTCGCCTCGACTCATGGTAGCCCGAAAGAAATAGATGTGGCCGGGGATAATTTTCTGGTTGTCTATGACACTGACCCATCAAAACTGTTCTCCACCGGAATTAGATTCGCTGACTTAGCGCCGACTATAAAAGATCGAACAGGCTGTGACCGTGTGGTGCTTCTGCTTGATGCCTGTAGCAGTGGTGCTGCCAATGTCGGCGGCAAGGGCATGGTCAGAACAGGCAACTTCGATGTGGCGGCGCTGGCTGGTGAGGGTCAAATTGTAATTAGCTCAAGCGCTGCCGATCAAAGGTCGTTTGAATCGAAACGCTATGAAAATGGTGTGTTCACGAAGCAATTGATTGCATCGCTACAGTCAAATGGTTCGAAGACAACTCTAAGTGAAGCATTTCGCAATTTGAAAGAGCAAGTAGAGAATGAAGTTCAGTTTGATCGCAAGCAGACACAAACTCCAGTAATGAGAAGCCGCTGGAAGGGCGGTGAACTCATTCTTATATCGGTGCCTGCTCGCCCAAGGAGCCCTCTTCCAGATTTGCCTAGTGCTTCAATTGTTATAGAGCAGCCATCAAATTCTAGTGAGGATTTCAAACAGGGCAAACAACTGCTTGATGCTGGCAAATATGCCGAAGCCATACCCCTGCTAACCACTGCTGCCTTAGATGGTAATGCCACTGCTCAGCGTTTCCTTGGATGGATGTATGAGCGAGGCAAGGGGCTACCACAGAGCGATACTAAAGCGTTTGAGTGGTATCAGAAAGCCGCAGATTGTGGTGATGCCAAAGCACAATGCAACCTCGGTACCATGTACCATACAGGTAAGGGTGTTCTTGCCAGCGACGTCAAGGCAGTTGAGTGGTATCAGAAAGCTGCAGCACAGGGGCAGGCTACTGCGCAGTACAACCTAGGCTTTATGTACGATTCTGGAAGAGGAGTGCCACAGGGTGATACTAAGGCAGCTGAGTGGTATCAGAAAGCTGCAGAGCAGGGCAATGCTGATGCACAGTGCAACCTTGGCAATATGTATGAGTTTGGCCGGGGTATCCCGGAGAACAAGCTTAAGGCCTTGGAGTGGTATCGCAAAAGTGCAAGCCAAGGTAATGCCACTGCACTAATTAACTTAGAGAGGTTGGAACATTGAGAAAAATTAGGCTAATTGTCGCAGTAATTTTTGCCATGACTTCGCTCACTGCTTTGCCGGGTCTGGCAGCGGGTGAGGTTTATCCAGCAGACGTGGCTAAGAAATATCCGAAGTCTTTTGCCGCCTATCAGAAAATAATTCCAATAACTTGGCGCAAAGCCCCTTGGGTCTATCGTCTGGAAGGTGTAGCAGAACCAGTGCGCACCATTGATTTTAGTGGACGCAAATTTGTTCTTGGTCACGTTTGCAAACCCCATGATTGCGCTGATAATCAACTAACGTTTCTTGTTGCTGTTGATGGCACAGTGGCATTTGCCAAAGCTAATAGTTTTGACCTGACCCAAGCAAAGGATGTAGTGCTGGGTAAGCCAGACGCAGAGGCAAAAAAGATTCTAGCTAAGGGCTTAGATTAGGTGTCTACTTGTATTTAAGATTGCCCGTTTCTAAGAGCCGGTCTGATTGGTCAAAGGCGATTGTCGGCAGTGTCGGTTGCGCTGCAATGGCGCGCTTTTTGAACGAAGCTGCCCGCTTATCGAGGCGGTGCGTAATCAGCATCTCGTAGGTGGCACCGGTCAAAGACGAATCGGCCACTGCGTTTTGCTCAAGACAATCGAGAAATTTAGAAAAGTCTGGCTTGGACAATTGTACTCCTGGAGTGTCGTCAAGATATTTCAACAGCGCACGCACAGCTAGGGCGTGTGGATCTGTTGCTAGGCCATTCTGAAATGCCATTTGTGCGTCTGTCGTCGGCACTCCCGACATCGATGTTCTAGGCTTTTGGCACTCAGCCAACAATTCGTTCTTTACTGATGCTGGATCTATCATTGCTACACGGCAGAGAAATCCAACACCAAAGTCATGATTGTTTAGATGCGATAGAAGTATGGTCTTCACTTTGTTGAGTGGAAAACTGATGAGACTAAGGGCTGCAGCGGCCCGCACTGAAGCAGACTTGTCGTTCAGCATCTTGTCTAGCTGTGGTATCGTTTCTGCGCTTTGCGATAAACCGGCCGAAAGTGCTGCGGCCTTGCGCACTTGCTCTGATGCATCTGTCATCAATTCAATTCGCTTTTTGGCGCTGACTATAGTTGGGTAATTAGATGTTGGGTAATCAGAACTCAAGATAATCGCCGCTGCCCGTATTTCCGGCTGAGTGGAAGCCAGCCATGTAGGCAGTTTGGCGCTGATAACTTCTGCGATTTTGGGATCATTCTGCGACGTCTTTTTTGTCGTAGTTGGTGCCGTATTTTGTGTCGTACTTTGTGCATGGCCTAGTGCCAATATAGCAGCGGCGCAAATATCTGGTTTGTGTTTGCCATCGGCTATTTTGATTAAAAATGGAACGGCGGGTTTGGCCGTGACATTATCTTTGATACTCCACGGTGTCCAGCTGCCCATCGGCTTATCCGCGACAGTCCAGAGATAGCGCATGCGATAGTCATCGCGACTATATGGACTCATGGTTCCGAGTGCTGCTATGAACGTCTTGAGAAAATCAGCGGCACTTAGAGCCAATGGCGGTTCGTGCTTGCTATCGAAAAGCGAACCTAGCACCTGCGCGCGTGGATAATCACCTGTTCCGCTTGAACTGTTATTCTCGCATGAAAGATCGAGTAGCGTTAAAGCCGCATACTGTGACACCGCAGCTTGCTTGCTACCTAATTGCTTTGTCAGTTCATTCCAAACCGCTTTTGCTGGCGTGATGCCAGGTGCAATTGGTGTCTCATCTGCCGCGCGGAAGAATCCCTCCCATGGACGCAAGGTGTAGTTAGCAGAGGCCTGCCGGAGAGGCCCTTTGCCATTTGTTTGTTGGGCAAACAAGATGTAGCTGTGCCCCGCTTCTAATTTGAAGTGGGCATGATTTTCTGGACCAGCATCGAGCCACATGGTTGGCTTGCCGGTTGGTGGTAGATCGGCGCGATAGTAGAAATCAATTGTGTCTGATGGTGCTTGGCCCTTGAGGGTTGAAATCAGCTTGAGCTTTGCTCTATAGACTTGCCAAAAATTAGACTTGAGAGCATCGCTGTCGGTTGCTTTCGCTGGCTCGACCGAGATTACTTTGGCTTTTATTACTAATGCCGAAGCGCCTGTCATCTTGTCGATGGTCATTGGATAAGGCATGATCATGGCTTTGGCTTGCTCGCAGTGCGGATTGCTAAAAAGAATGCCAAGGCAAGTCAGAGAGACAAGCAGTTGGTTAGTTCTGGCCCGGCGTTTAGGCGAATGCATTTCGGTGCTATTTTCCATCTGTGTCTCCGTCACCGGTACTTGTCGCTTCTGTGAATCTGTCATTATTCCAGCAGGAGTTCAACGGGAGTTCAATTCATTCTACCCGTGTTGAGCCTTTTGCTGGGCGACCCAGTCGTATGCAAATACCTTGCTTTTGTGTCGCTTTTGGCATATGATTAGGGGATGATCTCCCTTAGTTACTACCTTGATGAACAGCTCAGTCGCGGCCGGTCCTATTTCTCCAAGGAGGAGGCACTGAAAGCGCTTGGGGGTAATACAGAGGCTTTTACTGCCGCTGCAACGCGGTTGATTAGAAAGCAAAAGTTGGTGTGTCCGTGGCGTGGATTCTATTTGATTCTGCGCCCAGAAGATAGGGTTACTGGAGCGCCCGACCCCGTGCGCTGGATCGACCCATTGATGAAGCATCTAAAGCTCGATTATCGCATTTCACTTCTAAGAGCTGCGGCATTCTACGGTGCCTCTCATCAGGCTGCAATGGTTTTTCAGGTAATTGCTCCTAAGCAACTGCGCAGTTTTAAAATTGGTCGTCACCGAATACAATTTATCTACCAGGCTCCGACAGCATTCGTAGAGACTAACAGGCCCGAGTGGTTGCAGCAGCTAAAGAGTGAAACCGGATTTGCGAAGGTCGCAGGTGTGGAGCTAGTTTTACTAGATTGTGTTCGTTATTTTCATAGTTCTGGTGGTATTGATGGCTTGGCGCAGATCGTTCATGACTTAGGCCGTAAGGCTGATCCAAGTAGGCTTGCTAAAGCAGCAGAACTCTATGAAAATTCTGCAGTTCGCCGCTTGGGTTATTTGCTTGATCATTTTGGTCATGATCGACAGTCGAAGGTTCTTCTGCGATTTGTCGAGAGTGCAAAATCAATGAAGTCCCTAGACCCCTCGTCTAAGCCGCTGATTGAAGAACTTGTTAGTCCTGTAGGAGTCGATCGTAAGTGGATGTTGAGAATCAATGAATCAGTGGAGGTCGACCTGTGATTCCAAGCTCATACATTCAGGAGTGGTTCGCAGTGGCACGGCGATAAATAAGTTGCTGTTTCAAAAGCCTCTGCGATATTCTGAAGACATTGATCTTGTTCAAATTCAAGCAGAGCCTATTGGCGCGTTGATTGATGGTGTGCGAGCGGCGCTTCCTTGGTTGGGAAACTTCAGTAAGAGTCAGGCTGAACACTCTACGCATTTCGTATTCAAGTTTGTCCCTGAGTCGGCACCAGAGTCTCAGCTCAAGCTTAAGGTGGAGATTAATACGCGCGAGCACAAGAATTTGCATGGTATCAGAATGTACCCGTTTGAAGTTATTAGCGAATGGTATCAATCAAGCGCACAGGTGGCTTCATTTGAGCCGGAAGAGCTCTTTGGAACAAAGCTTCGCGCCTTGTTGCAGCGCCGGAAGAATCGCGACCTCTTCGATTTGAACCAAGGGCTTATTCAGCTGGCGCTAGATACGGATAGGTTGATCGCTTGCTTTGAGCACTATCTGTCTCTTCAGGGGCAGTCTATCACTCGGGCTATGGCTGAAAAGCGTATGCTCCAGAAGCTAGAAAAAAGCTTGACCGAGGATATAGCACCCTTGTTGCCAGCTGGCACGGAATTTACAGATGAGGATGCAATCGTCGCATTCGGAAGAATCTGGTATGAGTTAATACAAAGCCTAGCAGGAGAGCCCTGGAAGTTTTCCGAGAGAGCCATAGAAGAGCTTCGGAGTAGTCGAATGCCTAAGCTGCTTTTGTGATTCGCTGTGTATTAATGCATTGGGGCTTTGGCTTTTGTCTTCTTTGCTCGCTGTGCCTTGTGAAGCGCTTTAACATAGTCCGGAACCTTCCTAATAAATTGCATGGGCTCTATGTATTCGTCTTGGTCGTTGATGACGATGTAGCGTGTCTGCACTGATTTTGTGTTTCCTGTTGAGCCGGCATAACCGATGACGCGACCGCGTTCGACTTTTTGGCCTGGCAGTACACTGTAGGCGTTGAGGTGACAAACCAAGGTGCGCACGTTGGGATAGGGATGGTACAGCTCAACCGTAACTCCAAGCTCATCGTCTCGCCAGCCTACTCTTGTGACCACTCCGTCAAGCAGATTGTAGACGCGGTCGTTAAGCTTTGCTTTGAGTTCAAGGCCGTTGCGAAAGCTTTTTTTGCCAGTAGCGTCTGTGTAATTGCCAGCTTTTGCTTCTATGTCTCCGCGCCCTGTTGGTGTGTATTGGACGTCGTCTCGCATTGGCGAAACCAACACTTTGGGAGCGTAGTAGCCCTTGAACGTCTCAGTCGGTGTTGGTGTGGCAACTACTAAAGGCTTAGCCGCCGGCGTTGGAGTATTTAGCACTGCTACGGTTATAGGTGGTTGCGGCTTACGAACAAAATAGGCGATGCCACCACCAATAGCTCCAAAGCAAGCCAATGCGATTAAGGTGTTGCGAATTACGAGTGGGCTGGCGGAGGGCATGCAAATCTCCAGATGACATAGGGGGCTGCAACTGACGCTTGTCTACTTGCTGCAGGCTGTCAGGATATCACTTCCATAGTGTCAAGCTTCTATTTTCGCTTACAATATTCCACCTGGCATGAACACATGTGACTTTACCCACCTGTCTTTACCCCGGTGTCTTGCCGATTATCTGAGGTGTAATTCTTGAAGAATCGCAGACTTGAGCGCGCACTATTATTAGTATCACTTCTTACTGTAGCCATTGTCTGCTATTCATCAGCTAATCCAGTGTTTGCAAATGCTGTGGTTGATAAATATAACAAAGCTGGCGCTGAAGCCTTTGAGCAGGCCAGATATGCAGAAGCCGAGAAGACGTTTCTATCGGCAATAAGGGCGGCGGAAGCATCTGGTGCGAATAATCCTGATGTTGCAACAAGCTTATGCAACCTGGCAGGTCTCTATACGGAGCAAGGAAAATATGCTAAGGCTGAGCCACTATTTAGGCGCGCTCTAGCAATCGATGAGAAAGCATTAGGTCCGAATCATCTCTATGTTGCTTCCATTCTAAACAATTTTGCTCTGCTCTACAAAGAGCAGGGCAAGTATGCTGAGGCCGAGCCGATGTACAAGCGCGCTTTGGCTATCTTGGAGAAGACGGCCGGACCAAGCGACCCTGATGTAGCTTCTGGTTTAAACAATCTGGCAGGGTTGTATAGAGAACAGGGCAAGTATGCTGAGGCAGAGCCTTTATTTAAGCGTGCTTTAGCAATCGATGAGAAGGTGCTAGGTCCGAATCATCTTAAGGTTGCTACGGCACTGAGCAATCTGGCAGAACTCTATATGACTCAAGGCAAATACACACAAGCTGAACCGATGTTTAAGCGCTCGCTTGCCATTGATGAGAAGGGGGTGGGGCCAAATCATCCTGCGGTATCGAAAGACTTAAACAACTTGGCCTCCCTCTATCACTATCAGGGCAAGATTGCACAGGCTGAGGCATTATTTATGCGTTCTCTGGCCATTGCCGAGAAGACACTAGGGCCAGAGCATCCTGATGTGGCAACAAAATTAAGCAACCTAGCTGGACTCCTTAGAGAAGAAGGCAAATACTCTTTGGCTGAGCTTATGTACAAGCGCGCTATGGCGATTGATCTGAAAGTAGTGGGTCCAAATCACGCTAATATTGGTGCTGATTTTAATTGCTTGGCAGAGTTGTATTCTGCACAAGGTAAATACGCACAGGCAGAGCCTTTGTATAAACGCTCTCTATTGATATTACAGAAGGCGTATGGGCCGAGGCATCCTAATCTAGCTACGGTTCTAAACAATTATGCTGCTCTGCTGCGAAAAACAAACAGAGCGAAAGAGGCTGCTGAGTTAGAGGCGCGAGCTGAGGCGATGCGGCCGATTAAATAGAGCGTGCCGGAGTTTGGGAATCAAGCTCCCCTTCAATCAGTTTCGTTTACAATAAATCAATAGGTTCAAAAGAAATACTCCTCCATGATGAACTGTTTCACGAAGCTGTACAAAAATGTTGTGATATTAACCGGCGCGGGAGTCTCTACCGCCTCAGGCCTTCCTACCTACAGAGGTGCGGGTGGGCTTTGGGCTGAGCCAGATACGGCGCGTTTCTCATCGCCCGAAGGGTGCGAGCAAGATCCAGACGCTGCCTGGCGATTTTGGAGCAAGCTGCGTGAGAAGAGCTTGCAAGCCGAGCCAAACGATGCGCACTCGGCGCTGCGTGATTGGGCTCTTGGGCACAGCTCATGGGAAGATCGAACTTTCACTCTCATCACTCAGAACGTCGATGGCTTGCATCATCGTCTAACGCGCGCTATTCAGAACCTTGAAGGTTTGAGCCCAAGTGCGCGCAGTAAGGATGTTATAGAGCTGCATGGCTCAATATTTCGCACCAGGTGTACAAACAATGATTGCTCGCTGAAGCCATTTGAAGATAAGGAGCTGTTCATTTCGGGGGCACCAAGATGCCCTGAGTGTAAGAGTGCGTTGCGGCCAGATGTGGTGCTTTTCGGCGAGGCTTTGCCAGTGCAGGCAGAGTGGTTAACGAAGCAAGCATTGCGTCAGTGCGACTTGTTTATCGCCATAGGAACATCTGGGACTGTTAGCCCAGCCTCTGGTTTCGTCAATGCTGCTAAGTACGTTGGCGCGAGGACAATTTTAGTAAACCTTGAGCCCATGGAGCCAACTAATAAGGCCTTCGACGTTGAGTTGTTAGGTGCGGCTGAGTCGTTAGTGCCCCGATTGAAAGCAGAGTTTTTCTTCAATCAGAAGATGTGCAATTCCGAATTGCCTCCCGCCGATGAAGGCAACGAGGAGTATGCCCATATACGCTTCGATATGACAATGTCTCCTGAAGAGCAGGCGGCTCGGGAAGCACATCTAGAGATGCTCGGTGGTCTCGATAGCGTCAGATATGCTGACCCCGAGTTTGATGCCTGGGTTCATCGATACTATGCGATCGTCACTACTCATCAGTATCTACGCCAATGTCGACTTAAGTATCTGACAGCAGATGAATTAGAAGAAGTTGAAAGAGAAGTTGAAGATTATTGAGTTTAAGAGTGCTTGTGGTAACTGCAGAACAACGATGCCGTCGGTAATTTATCGGCTTGACCGGGGGGATAATTGGAAAAGAGACTGGATGAACTTAAGAAGGCTTTGGTGCTTTTGATGGGCGTTCAGCTCTTCTTTAGCATTGTCATGTATTGCCTGCTGGTATTGGTCGTGGGTCAAGGAGTTTTGCCTTTGCCGCAGCCAATTGTCGACATTTGTCGCCTGCCGCTTTTTCTTGCCAGTCTAGGTGCTTTTTTGATTTTCTATTGGGCCGTTCTTTTGATTATTCTCTTGAAGAGCTTTGAAGAAACCCGCCAGTTAAGCAAAAAAGAAGGCAACGCGGAACCATGGATGGCAACGATTGGACCCGGCGCGTTTTTCTTCCCTAGCTTGTTTTTGATGTGGAAAAAGGATGCTTCTGGCAAAAGGGTGGAAGGCACTGAACGGATGCTTTTTTGCTTGCCTGCCAACAGCAATTCGGTGAGTAGCTTGTCTGTACCACTCAACCAACTGAAACCTAGGAATGTATCTGCTTTTTCTGATGCGTCTGGCAAACTGCGTCTGATTCGCACAGAAGACAACCTTTATCTGGCTATTTTTGCTTACCCGTCACCATTAGCGAAGATGATGATAAGCACTTCGCAGCAAGTATTGCTGCCGCCCAAGTGATTCTGCACAGGTTCGCAGCACTGCTCAACTAAGTGGCCGTAACTATCAATAATCTGTTTTGTATAATAAACTGCAGCATTGCGTCTATCAAGGACGTACTTGACGGATGTGCTTCAGCGGGTTGTTGTTGTGAAGAGCTGGATTATTGCAATTGTTCTTGCCACTACTGCGATTGTAGTACCTGTTTCTGCGAAATCGCCTGCTAAATCTACTGCCAATGCTTCCGCACAGAAGATAGTCACGCCTCAGTCGCGGCCGGTTTTAAAGACCACAATGCCAGCGGAAAACAAGCCTATCCGAGACAAGTGGGCTGTTGTAATCGGTATTGACAAGTTTAAAGACAAACGTATTCCCTCTCTGCAATACTCGTCAAAAGATGCCCGTGACTTCGCTGATTTTCTTGTCAAGGAAGGAAATTTTGCGCCAGACCATGTCTTGCTATTAACCAATGAAGAGGCCACCGAAAATGCCATTCAAAGGGCTGTGGGCGACGACTGGTTGCCACGGCGCGTACTTGAAGACGACGTCGTGCTTGTTTTCGCCTCTACCCATGGCAGCCCTAAAGAAATGGATGTGGCCGGTGAAAACTTTCTGGTCACCTATGACACTGATGTGGATAACCTCTTCTCTTCTGCGATTGAGTTGCAAGATCTGGCCACGACCATACGCAGAAGAACCATGTGCGATCGTGTCATCGTGCTTCTTGATGCCTGCAACAGTGGGGCTGCTGAAGTTGGTGGCAAGGGGCTTTTGCGCTCAAAGAATTTCGAAGTTGGCAGTATCGCTGGTGAAGGCACTATTGTAATCTCGTCCAGTAAAGCCAGTGAGAGATCTTGGGAATCAAAGCGCTACCAGAACGGCGTGTTCACTCATAATCTTATGTCAGCGCTCAAGTGCAAGGGGGCCCAGACAAGACTTTCTGATGCCTACGAGATGCTGCGCGATCTTGTCGCCCAAGAAGTGCAGTTTGATAGACGAGTGCCACAAAACCCAGAGATGAAGATGCGGTGGAATGGCAGTGAACTGGCCATGTTGGCACCACCGGCGAGACCACGAAAAACAGACGCTTATAGTAAGGAGCCGCCTGCGGGTGACGCAACTGCTACTAATTTGGCATCTACTTCTTTGGTGCCCACCAAGCAACAAGCCACCGCGCCCAGTATCACTACTCCTGCTGTTACTGTTCCCACTGTTACTACTCCTGTTCCTGCGGCAAAGGGCATAGGCATCGCTCCCTTTGGAGCCGTCTTCGAGAAAATCGTCACCTACTCGTCTCAGGGTGTTCTTTGGGGCGTGATCAACAGTCCTGATGAGCTGACTGACTTGCCCTTTACGCTTGGTGACAAAATAGAGGCGGAACTGGCCAAGAAAGTTGGTGCAAGTGTGGGCGTCGTCAGTCAGCATAAGACCGGCGATGAGCTGCGAAAGAAATTCCCAACACTAGAGAAAGTTCGCTATCTAAATTTGAGCGCATGGAATGAAGACAATTTCAAAACCATCGGCGCTGCCGTTTCGATGCGGTACTTACTGACAGGCGTTGTAGACGAAATTATGTGGCGACCAACCAAGTGGTCAAACCGCTACACTTTTGTGGTGTCGGCTCAGATAATTGATTTGCAGACTGGCAAGGCCGTAGCTAGAGTCGACAGGCTGACAATCGGCAAGGCACCGTGGACTTCTGATACCGGTGGTGGCAAGAGATATTTTGAGAATGAAGTGGTGCCTGATGCTGCCAGACAGCTGGTGACGGCACTTGCCAAACAAATGAATGGCAAATGGTAGGCCGCAAGCTTGGGTGCCATATTGCGCAAACACGCAGTTTGGATATGCCAAGATGCTGGAATGTGTATATTGAGTGCTAGATTCATGGACAAAGCACGAGCAAAATGATCAAACTCAGGAGCAGTCGTGGTTCGGTTAAAATGTGCTTCGGCGGCATTCTCGCTGGCTTAGCTGGTATTTACTTTGCAGTTTTATCGTTCCAGTCTTACACTGAAAAGTCCTGGCCTCAGGCCACAGCAACAGTCGACAGCGTTAGCGTGGACGAATGGAAGGCACACCGCGCTGGCATGCGCTATCAAGCGGATGTTTCGTACCACTTCACTGTGGGAAATGAGAGATTTAGCTCCTATTCGAAGTTGGAGAGCTTTGCCACCAAAGAGCAAGCTGAAAATGACGCACGTAGCTACCCTGCTGGAAAGACCCTGAAGATCTCCTATGATCCTCGTGATCCTGACAAGACAACAGCTAGGCCAGGCTTGACCTTCATCTCTCATGGAGGCACCGCGGTCTTTTTCTTCTTGTTGGGGTCTGTCATGTACTTCTGGGGGACTTTTGAGCGCTACCGATACGTCAATCGTCCCAAGCATTCTTTTTCGGACAAAAGCAGCAACTTCGGTCCATAGTTCGCAGCTAGTATCTCCGTGCTGTTAGGATTATCAATGAAATTATAAGGACAGCCGGCTGGGCATTTTGCATTAAGCCAAATTTTCATAGGCATAGATTAATCAGCATCTCTGTATCGCACGATGGGCAAACCTTCACTGATAGCCTTTTGCAGGGCACAGTCGGCAGAGGCGAGCAAGCTATGTAGATTCGTACAGTCTTCCGGAATTCCTGCTATGGCGCACGTCACCGCTAGGGCCTTGCCTTCCATACCGGCCAGTGGTCTTGCTGAGAGTACTTTTTGTATCTTCTTGGCCATTGTGGTGGCACCGCTCAAATTAGTGTTCGGTAAGAACATGGCGATAATTTGTGCTTCGTAGTGGCCGGCACCATCTGTTTGACGTTTGCAATTGAAGATTTGAAGGGCTGCATCGGCTAGAGTTTGCCGACTGACCAGGCTTATACTGACACCGTCAGCGGTGCACTCGATCTGGCGCAAGTCAACGAGAAGCAGAGACATTGAGCTGCGGCTTCTGAAACTGCGAAAGAATTCTTCCTCGATAAAATAGAGAAAGGCTGGCGGGGTCAGCAGTCCGGTGTCTTTGTTGCGAAGACTAAGCATGACCGATCGCACTGCTGCAGCATCAATCTTCTTCTCTTTCAATGCCCGCTTCTCTTTCGCCAGCGCTGATTTATTTGCGATAAAGATCAGATTGCGGCTCATTAAGTAGTGCAGGCAGCGCAACAGGATGTGCTTGGGGAAGGGGGTGAGATTCTCAAAGTCTGCTAGTGCCTTGCGGCCATCCATCTGCTGATAGAGCAACTTCAAGGTGCCCACATTTGTTGGGGTCTGACTGCCCAGTGCGGTAAGAAATTGCTCGTGGGTAATCTGCGGACAGGTCTGTTTGAAAGTTGAGCTATTGCACATGCCTGCAGATTCTAGGTCATTGATAAGCTCCATCAAGTGAGTCTTGTTTTGCAGGATGGTGTCTACGGACCAGGTGACGCTTCTATTGCTTCCTGGTTTACTGGGCGTAATTTTGAAGTGGCCGTCCTTCCAGAGAAACAGCTCCATGACGGCCATATTGCCGCGGGCTTCGCCGTGGGAAGCGTCGACCGGCAGGCCACCCTCAAAAAACATGACGGCCGATTGCCCTTCTCTCTCTAGGCGAACACGGCCTGTAAACTGCTCCTCCTTTAGATGGAACAGAAGCTCTGTAAGTGGTGTATCTGTAAGATTGCCGAGCTTCGAGTGTCCCGCGGGATCGACTGCCGTAATGTCTGTATATGAGGCGGTTGGGTCAAAGGGTTTTTCTTCTGGCGGCGGCTCAACAGCTTTTGTTCTTGATTTTCTGGCACTGGACCTGGTAGTTAAATAACTGGAAATCATCCCTTCGTCCTGGTCTTGGGGGACGGTGCTGTCTGATTTCGACTCTGTGGGGAGGGCAGGCTCCTCGGCCTGCTGTGGCTGAGGGCTAGCTGGTGTTTCTACAACGCTATCTGAAGCACTATCGGGAGCTCCGTCCGCCGCCAGAGCCACAGGCCCGGCTGCAGCCCGGTTTGCATCAACATCTGGAGCCCCGCCTGGCGCCAGAGCCGGCAGCCTGTTTTCGGTCAGCCTGCTTAGATAGACAGCGCTAGGCTTGGGCTGGTCCGCAAAATCTGGAACGGGCAGATCGTCTCTGGTTGATACCTGGCCTGCTTTTAGGCGGATTTCCATGACCTTGGCCAGCTTGGCGGCGTCATCTAGATGCTCAACTGGTTCAGATTCTGCTATCGCCGAGACGTTCTTGAAGACCATCAGGGTGTCATGACCGTGATATTCGCCCAGCAGAATCTTTTCGTCGATTCGCTTCAAGAACACTTGCCAGTGGGGTACTCGAACCGTAACGGGCAAAATCACTTCAAGCGTGATTTGCTGACCATCGTGATTGTGCCAGCTGACCTCGTTGGAAAAGCCTGGCTCCTGCACAGCCTTGGTCAGCATCTTGTGCAGAGCGGGAATACCGGGGGTGCCTCGTAACTGCCGGGTTGTACTCTTGCTCATAACCTACTCTGGATGTGGGCGAACCATTTTGGGGCGAACTATTCGTAGTTTCTTTCCCAGTTGGCGGCGATTTAAATCCAATAGATTAGATGTTGCATTGCTGATCACCGTCTACGCTGACAATGAAGTTAATAAAGGTATTTCGCCTAAAATTAGGCATTTCATGGATAAATACGAGGCTAGTCCTCATCAAACATTATGGCCGATTGCTTTGCGCATTGACTTAGCTGCCATCATGCCACTGCCTGAGGCGAAGGCAATGCGGTCGTATCCTGGCTGCACAATGTCACCGCCGGCGAAGATACCCTCTATTGAAGTAGCGAAACTCTGATCAACGATTATGTGGCCTCTTTCGTCGCTCTTAAGTTGGTCTATAAAAGCTTCTGTATTTGGCACATAGCCAAGTTTTGCAATCAACTCATGGCACGGTAATTCGCGCTCCCCCCCTTGATCTGCGACAACTACCGATTCAAGATTCGGCGCGCCTTTCAATGCCTTTAGACTGGTATTTAGTAAAACGGAAATTCTCGGGTGTGCTTCAATTCGAGCCATAATATCTGGGCGCGCCTTCAGTGTGGCACCGCGCACAAGCACAGTGATATCGGGGCAAATTTCAGCCATATCTAAGGCCGTAAGCATGGCACTGTCACCGCTTCCGACCACAATCAGTTTCTTGTTTTCCAATTCTTTCTTGAAAGAACCGCTATGGTAGTAAATGTCTTTCTCGAAGCCAGCAGACAAACTAATATCTAATTGGCGCACGCGATAGCCTGTGGCCAAAAAGATGGTGCGTGCTTTCAGTGTGCCTTGATTCGTTTGAAGAGAACGTTCTGTCAGGTTGAAAGATTCGACTGTCAGTCCGGTCACTATACGCTGCGGCAAGGCGAGCATGGCAACCTTTTCCATCTCGTCGCGTAAGGCATCACCGCTTGCATAGAAGCCAGCTGAGAAATTTTGCAATGGTCCGGGTATCGATGACAGTTGACCGCCGATGCGCTCTGCGCGGTCAAGCACAATTACATCTAAGGCATTCTCGATGCATTCCAGGGCGCAACTAATGCCAGCCGGCCCGGCACCAACTACGATGGCATCGTAAATATGATCAACCTGGAGCATTTAGGTGGTCTCCATTTTTAATTCTCAATGTTCAACACTCAACTCAGTCACTGCATTTAAAACTGACTCTACGCTGATGGCCCACATGCAGCGCTCTTCCCATTTCTCTGATGTGCACTTCCAGGTTTCCCAGTAAGTGAGATTTTCATTTTCTTTAACAACATCAAATTCTATAACTTTGTTGGGAACTGCTGAAAATTCGATATCAATACAGCTTTGATGACATCTTGGTGCCACCAGTGAACGCACATGGGGATAGTCCCGTTGAAACATGACGTTATAGCGAAACAAAGAAACAGCAGGAATCATTTGATGAATGGCCAGGTGCATCAGGCCGGTGTCTACTGCTACAACAGATTGTGCAGAGCTAATCACGTCAAGTGCATCAATGATTGTAGGCGTCGATATGTGCGGTAATCCTGCTTGCAAACAATCTCGCACAATCTCAGAGCGATGCGGTTGCCCCAGCACTGCTACTTTTTGTCCGTGCGATTTGAGTGCTGCAGCGAGGTCGAGCCAGTGCTTGGTTGGCCAACACTTGACGATGCCGGCCGAGCCAGGAATAAAAAGCACCGTGTCTTTAGCTTCACTGCGAGTGGTGAATGGAAGCGGCGTTAATTGATCGTAGTTGGCATCAATGCCAAAGTCTGCGCAGATACCCTTCAATACGTGGTTGATTTTGTATCCTGGGTATTGCCGCTCAAACTCTGGTGAGGCCCAAATATGATCGGTTTGCAAGGGATGGTTGCGTAAATTGAAATAGTTGTCACCAGGCATGAGCTTAGCGACCTCTAAGTCTACCTCGCGAATGGAGCCAGCCAGGCCCGCGATTCTTGCCTCTAAGCCTTCTTGAAAAGGTGAGCGAGTTACTAAATAAGTTGGCTGTCCGGTATTGATAAGCGCCTGCAGGGCAGGCAAAGAAACGATCAGATCACCCAGACCATTTGCAACTGGTGCCAAATAATTAGCCACTTTAAGTTCCTTGCCTAAAATTTGGGGCACGCAAGACTATTTTGCTCACAACCCTTGGCGCTCACAACTTCTGATTATGATACAGCAGAGCAAAGATTGGCCGTTTTTGTGAGTGTCAAGACGCTTGTCATTGAGAATGCAGCAAGCCTATCTGTTTAAAATTAGCCTAAATTTCGACACGTTCTTCTCGGCTGGTAGCAAGATGCCGCGCCAGTGGCCTTTCTTGGTTTGCAAGAACGATGCTGGGCTAGGCTCGTAGCATCTATTTGTGATGCAGCACTTTGTTGGTGAAACCGCCTTCTGTTTGTTTGCCATTGACTTCCACCATCCAGTCTGCAATCGAATTTGCTTTTAGCTCTAATGGCTGTCCTACTTTGTAAGTAGGAGCAAGGTCAGAATTATTGGCGCAGTGACAATTTAGTATTTCTGGTTTCTCCCACTCGCTCACGTATGCCCAAAGAAACTCGGTGTTTCCTTGGTATTCAAAGGGAAATTTCACTGCTAGTCCCGCACCCTTGGGAAGTTTGCCGGCTATAAATCTCGCCCTAATTTCAGGTAGAGAGGCTCTGGCTTTGGCCATGGCTGCGTCCATTTCTGATGTGCGGTTGGTGACGACTACTTCACCACCATCTGTTTGGCCAAATAAAAGTTTGCAAACTGAATTGAGATACTCACCGGTGCTTGCCACTTCCCCTGGTGGCATGGTGATTGTGAGAAAATCCGGAGTGTCGGTTGTTTCTTTGTCTAAGCGCAGATGAATGTTTACTTTGCCTTTGGCTTGCGACACTTCCTGACACGCCTTGTCTATATCGTCAGCCGTTAATTCTATCGTTGATGGTAACTCGAAAATATGGTTGTCGCTAGCCTTCTTACTGCTTGTCGATAGTGAAACAAGTTTCCACGCTAATCCGTTGATAATTCTTGATAAATTTGGTGAAAGATATGGTGGTGCATCAAATAGTTGTAGCTCTGGCAAGCCGTAAAGATCTAGGCCTTTTGTTGTATACCACTCGCCAGATTTACTCGGTGAGGCAAACAACGTGATGCAATCAGTGAAACGCGGTTGGCCTTTATGTGGCAGAAGAAGTTTTGTAGCTTGGCTTGGTGAGCTGACCTTCAGTAATCTCAAATCTAGAATTAAACAATTATGGTCATGAGCAAATGCACTTGCGGCCGATCTCGCGTAGATTTCTCCGACTGGTGGCCATTCTGGTTTTGAGTCTACGAGAACCATGACATACTTTTGTGCCCCTCTAAGGACAGTTTCTTGTTCTTTGCTGCAACCGTTTGCAGAGAGTAATCCACTTGGTGGCAGCGGAGCTTCTTTTGCAGAAAATTCTCTAATAGACAAATCACCAGATTCGATTAGCTTTCTGATGGCTTCATTGCTTTGGCCGTCTAAGTTCTTCTTTGCTGAGTCAAGCACGGCCTGCTTAAGATTTGCCGGGGGATTGTCCACGGGCAGCAAGTAAGCGCTCATAACGTGCTTTGGTATTGTCAGTTTGATTGTGCCAGTGCTTGTAATTTTTCCACTCCTATTGTGCGAGTTGTCGCTTCTGCTGTCGCTGCTTTTCGAATCACCACTGGACCTAACGTCACCGTGGGCAGCACAGCCTGCTGTGGCCAGGACAGCTAAGCAAACTGAGCATAAAATTGTCGATAGATGTCTGTTGGGCATGAGTTTTAGCTATAACCTTAGTTTCGTTAGCTAAATATACACCTATGCGCTGCCGCTGCTGGAAATAATTTGCCTTTAGCTCGGTCTAAGCTTCCAACAGTTTCATATTTCCCCCCAACAGTTTGTCAGTCATTTGATCAGTGCTCGACAACAGTCTCGCTGCCGCCTCGATATGTTGATCATTGATGCAAACTTCATTTCCCTCTTCTGCGGCAAATAATGTGGCTTTTCTGAACAGCTCACGAATGTATGCAGCGCTGACACCCTCGGTGCCCTCTATAAACTTGTTCATGTCGGCAACAGCGAGCGGCAATCCTTTTGAATACAGCTCGAACAAGCGCCTGCGACACTCCTTATCTGGAAGTGGTATCAGAACCGCCAGATCGATTCGCCCTGGCCTTGATGACAAAGCGGGCTCGAGTATCTCGGGCTTGTTTGTCGTGAGAAGAAATAGCACATCAGCGTCATCTGCCAGGCCATCCATTTGATTCATGAGTTCAAAAAGCAAAGGGTTGGAGTTCTTGGCTGTACGGTCTTGTGCCACCAGATCGACATCGTCGATGATGACCGTCGAAGGCTGCAGCCCGCGAGCTAGTTCGCAAGCGTCTTCTATGTGCTTTACGTTATTGCCTGTGAGCAAAATAGTTGTTCGCCCGGGCATAGCGGTCAACAGATGCATGATGGTTAGCGATTTGCCTGTGCCTGGCGGCCCATAAAGCAGCAGCCCGCGCTTTAGGTGGCGGCCGCGCGAAACCAAAAGCTCTTTGTGTTTAGAGAAGCCAGCAGTGTGTCGTTCGATTTCTTCAATAACTTCGGGTTGCAGTATCAATTGCTCGCGCGCAATCTTGGGCATGTGATGAAATTGGAAACCAACTTCTCTTCCTTTGCCTTCTTTTAGCGTAACGACCTGACCTTTGTAGATGCTCTGACGGTCTGCCTCAAAGGCCACGCGATGCAAGAAGTCTTGCGCCGCGCGTTTATCTTTTGTCATAACCTCTAGCACGATGAAGTCTTCGAAAGATGGTTGGTGGAGGCAGGCCGCAAATTTGTTGGTGCCATCGTTGATTAGGTATAATGCCTTTTCTGGACAACTCAATTTTGTGCCATCGCTGAGCACTACGTCTTTGTATTGTATGGGGCCGACAGTGTGCTGGTCGAGATAATCTGGATTTATGATATCGCTGAAACTCAATTCGTCATCGGTGGATGCGATACCAACAATAGAACCTTGTCTGGGTCTGCGGTTAACGATGTGACTGAGGGCACGGTTGACGCAAGTCTGCCGTGAGCAGTCGTACTGAGCCTGCACGATGGCCTGCTTGCGAGGGTTGCGCCCGAAGTGGTTTTTGAGAACGTCGAAAATAGGTTTGGGCCGATTCGAAAGAAGGGCCAATACTGTTTTGGTCAGTAGTTCGTTCATGGTGTTTCTCTTAGAGTATGGTTTCAATTGGTTTTTATCGGAAAAATGCGCGAGAAAATTTGCCAGTGAGTCGTTGGCAATCTGACTATCAGAAATCTGACTAACAGAAATCTGGCTATCAGAAATGACTATTAGACGAACAACGATATCTGCACTGGGACTGCTTCCCGTCAGCTAGCTATATTTGTGTGCAGGTGATGTGTGCAAGCAATGGTTCAGAAGTATTCTGAGCTCAGCACAATCAATAGCAGCATAATTAGAGTTGAAGACTTTTGCGCTCGGGCTGACAAAAATCTTGAACTCGTCGCCGAGGTGAACACGGCTTGTTTTTTCTGTTATTTCTTACGCATAGGGCATAACTTCCGATTGACTGTTGGCATCTTACCTGAAATTGCGTAAGTTGCATACTTAAAAGTTACAACGGTAGCTGTTTGCCGATTCTTTCCTGATAGAACTATTCCGGCTGATTGTTGTCATTTACGTGCAAGGTGCTGTGGTTTACGCGCAAGGTTCTGTGGTTTACGCGCAGTTATTGTGGTTTACGCGCAAGGTTCTGTGGTTTACGCGCAAGGTTCTGTGGTTTACGCGCAGTTATTGTGGTTTACGCGCAAGGTGCTGTGGTTTACGTGCAAGGTGTTGTGGTTTACGCGCAGTTATTGCCCTTTAAGTGCAGTTGTTTTTTACTGCTGGCATTTCGCTGCTCCCTACTTCCTAATACGTCCATCAGCGACAATTAGTTCAATCTGTATGCTGGCACTGGGTGAGTTTCACGATTAATTTCCGGCCCAAATTGGCATAGCTAGTTTTGATTGGCCGAGAACCAAGCTTGACCAAAGACAGAGCTAACGACAGCGATGACAAGGCAAAGAAGGCAGAGGCTCCTTGTTATAACTACAAGGAGGTGAACATGGAAATAAAATTGACCGATAAGGACATTGAGCTGATACAAACTCAACCATATGACTCCACGCTCATGCCTAATTTTGAATCGCTAAAAGGTTGTTTAGTCTGGAAAGATGAACGACCTAGAGGATTGTCTCTTGACGCAGGCAGAGTAATTAATAGCTTGCTTGTTGGCCGCAATCTTCTTCATCGTGGACTTACTCTCGACGATCACCCAATCAATGCAGAGTACTGTAAGAAAGTTTGGGCTGCAGCCCAGCAGCAGATTAGCAATTGGCCAGGCTTCAAAAGACTGACCTTAAGTGCTGAAGACAGAAAATACCTAAATGATGAAATTGCCGCTTCTTTTCGAGAGGACCTTTAGTAATAGTACAGCCATCACTCACATGCGCACGGAACGAGAAGACTAATGGAAGCAGGATTCACCGGCCAAGATCTGGTACTTTTGAGGTCATTAAAATATGACCCGTCTCTCAAGCCCGCCTATGAATCAATCAAAGGTTGCCTGATTTGGGAAGACGAGCGCGCAGATGAACTGTCAACTGAAGCAAAGAGAATGGTGAACAACCTACTGATAGCACGCTCTCTTCTGCATCAAGGTCTGACTCTTGACGCTCATCCAATTAATCCGGAACTATGTAAAAATCTATGGGCGCTAGCTCAGCAGCAAGTTAGTGAATGGCCGGGCTTTAGGAGATTAACACTCAGTGCAGAGGACAAAGCGTATTTCGAAGATCAGGTAGCTCGAGCGGAACGAGAAGACCTGTAATCAATCTTGCTAGTCTGCCACTGACGTGATACTCTCCAAATAAGCGCCTTTTGAGACAGCTCAGCTTGCAGCGCTATATAAGTTTGCTAAAGCGAGGAAGTAAATGAATTCACAAGAGACTATTAACCGGCAGTTACTACATAACTGGTTCTCTAGGGCCGAATGGGCAGCTGCTGACTGTGTGCCTGATGGCTTATCTAGAATCAATGGGTTGGTGTCGCATCAGCAGCCTTTTGCTGTATTGGTGACGGCTACAGCCAATGGCGACAGAGAGCAATCAATTGGTGCCACAGTACAGACGATCTGTTCAGCCCATGAAGCAGGCTGGATCTGTTCGCCGATTAAGCTGTCATATAGGCAAAACCAGGAACAGCTACTCCAGTCTGACTTGGCCCTAGCGATTTATAAAAGAGACAATGAGACCGCTGGTGATGCCGTGGATATTACAGAGCGACTGATGGCTTTTGTTGTGCTGCCACTGCAGAGCCTTGATCACAAAGTTGCCGTCATGGCAGGAGCAAAGCGTACAGGTAGCCTTGACGACAAAGGAGTCTTCTCAAATTCCTTTCGCACCGACAAAATGTCGTCATTCCTTCTGCGCAGATATCTTGGTCGCTTGCATGGAAAAGATTATGCTCTGCTGGAGCTGTCTGTCGAAAGAGCTGGCATCTGGTCGAGAGCATCTTGGGAGTATCGCGGCACCCAACCGGCAGTCTTGTATGGGGGTCGAGAGTTGTGGCGAACTCACAATCCAAAGTTTGAGTTTGGTAGTTTTGAATGTATATGATTGTGTGCAGGGCCTTTCTCTTTGGTTCGCCTCAACCAGACTCGTAGCATTCAAGAGGCATGGGCTGACCGGAAAAGGGACTTATTACACGAGATCCTAAGGTTTGTCCCCTATTGTCCCCTTTGTGTCCCCATTGGCTGATAGGGGCTAATTTGTCAGATGTCAGCTCTGTTGGTGTTTCGGTTGTTTGCAGTTGAAAAGTAGGCGCTTGCGCATTGTCGCGATGTGTCCCCTTTGTGTGGGCGAGTGCTAAGGTGATTTTTGAGATCTTCGCAATAGTTTGTAGAGAAAACTTGTTTTCTATAGAGACTTGATGTAAAGTAGGGAATAATTGCTTGTAACGGTTTAACTATGACAGCTCGTGCACCAATGTCGGAGCCAGATTTTGACAGGTTCCTGTCAGAGAATGGCTGCTGCGGCGAGAGGAAGGGTAAGGAATTTGCGGCTTATCGAAAATCGGATGGAAAGTTTGTCAGCTCGTACGCTGTTGACCATGGTGGTGGGAAAAGGGAAGTAAAACCAATCTATTCAAAGAACTTCCTTAAAGCGCTGGCCGTGATTAAGCAGCAAGAGGGTGTTGATGGCAGTGGTCTAGAGAAGGATTTGAATGACGAGTCTTGGAAAGAAGCGGAGTGGTATGTGAAACAGAACGAAGCTGCATCTGAATTGACGGAGACTGTACAGGCTGAAGGAGGCGACGAATGATCAGTAAGGAGCGTATCCATAAAACTCTCATTTGCTATTGGTCGGCTGAGGACGAGTCTTTTGTCGCCGAGTCTTCTCTAATACCTCATGTCGTTCTCGGTGTTGGAAATACAAGAGAAGAAGCACTTCTGAATTTCGGCGACATGCTTGATGATGCATATGATGAAATAGCATCCGATAACGTTGCTGGCTACAAAGCTGGTCGGCCAGCCAAAGGCTATGTGCCATTTAACGCAAATATACGCCCAACTTCCAAGTCGAAAATTTCAGATTTGGCGCATGAAATGGAAATCTCGCAGGGCGAAGTACTCGATTATCTGGCGTTCTTTTATGAGTGCAAGTTGCAAGAGTGTGATCATGTGCCAACCAAAGATGAGTTAGTGATGGCATTGAATGCAATTTTAAGAGAGCAGATGAGCTTGTCTGAAAGAGTGAAACAATTGGCCCATGAGGCGGAACGTCAAAAGAACGCGGCGCTGCGCATTCTGTTAGCTCAAGCTGGCCAGGTTCAGAATGTTTCTTCTGCAACCTTTCAGACGGCTGGTGCCCTTGGTAATGTTAGGAATGTAATATTGCATGAGTTAGCATCTGGTTGTGGTGCTGCTAATGTTAGGCCGCTTATTGAGCATGCTGGGGCGAATTCATGATGTCAAAAGCAGCAAAACCAAAATCGACAAGCAGGCGTTTTTCAGATTATTTGACTCCGAAATATCTGCTTGCTTGCAATGATGTGATTATAAGTTTGGACCAGAGCATTTCATTCATTAGGCTTATAGATACTCTGACAGCGCTAATTTTGCCATTGCAACCAGCGCGTTTGGTTCTAGTGGCTGAGTTTCAGCGCAGAGCTAACATCAGCTATGAAGAGTTTGTGCGTGCTGGCCTTCTTCACAAATTCGTTCTAATTAGCCCATCTGGTGAGAGAAGTGATCTAGGTACTTTTGATATTTTGCCAGAGGCTGTTTTCCCATTGGCCACAACTCGTACTGTTACTGATTTGTCTGCACGATTGTTGCTCAAGGAAGAGGGCGTCTATTCTGTTCAGCTACTTGGCCGCACTCACGAAAATGATTTTGAAGAACTCCTAGCATGGCAGTTGCCGGTAGCGTTGTCCGTTGGTGTACCCGGTCTCTATCTTGTGGAATTTAATTCAACCGCACCTCAAGTAAGTGAAACTACTCATGGTATCGGGCATGCTCTGCTACTCCCAGATCAAACTATTCAAGGTGGTGATGGTGGGTATGTTTACAATGGCAGATACCAGCTTGATGGCACTGCGATAAAAGTGAGACTGACTGTAACTAGGACTAATCCATATGTGCCGTCAATTTTTGGAAATATCGACAGGTTTGAATTGGATGTCGCTGGCGTAATTGAAGGTGGAGTTGCTACTTTAGAAGGTGTTAGACCAGATAGGCCTGATGATAAAGTACGCATTCGCCTGACTCGTCAGACAGTAACGCCGGATTTCTAAGAGTTAGGTGGGCAAATTAGCTGATGGCGAGCGGGCCTCTTGTGCGGGATGGTTGGATGGCTTACGCTTGAGACATAAGGCTCATCTGCCGCTTAACTTGTTCCGTCTTTCGGAGTCGAGGTGAAGACACGTTGATCGCAACAACTCTAAAACGGAAATTCGCAGAGTTCCCTCTGTTCAGATTCTGTTGGGCTGGTCGCTTCATTCAACAATAGAGACTGCACTTGGGCCTGGCTGACGTTGAGCAAATCTGCCGCTTGCGAAATATATAGCTCATCATCGTGAATGAGATCTCTGATGGTTTGTAGAATTGAGGTCGGGTAGCGATTTAGGTTCAGTACAAGACTCCCAGGTTTGTGGAAAACGGTGGGATCTAACCCGAGCTGATGCGCCAATGCATTTGGGCTGTACTGCGACCACTGATTTCTCAAATCTTCAGTGATGTGTTTTTCGTTTCGCAGCCTATAGAGCATAAAGATGTAGCTGACTCGAAAGACGTATGCCAGTTCGGTGGCTTTGAGCGGATCTAGTCGATCTTTCCAGCCCCAATTATCGATGAGCTTGTTTAGCTCTTTTGTGGGAACGAGAAAATGGGTAGCGAATGCATCAGCGAAATTTTCGCGTGGCGAAGCGTCTTTGCGAATACTTATTAGGGCGCGGCTATTGTAGTGAAATAAAGCGTGCGCGAATTCATGAGCGAGAGTAAATGACTGACGGCCTAGCGAATGCTCTGAATTTACGAGAATGCAGTATCCCAGTTTGGGGTGATTGTGAAAAGCACCAGAAATTCCAGGCTTGGATTGGTCAGACCAGTCACCAAGATTGGCTTTGCATACCAAAACATCA
>Ga0172380_10000845_pt1 | contig 55495 bp, 63 predicted proteins | sample Leawe162metaG_FD_119747 | JGI IMG/M metagenome (GOLD analysis project Ga0172380, IMG submission 119747) | Leachate microbial communities from a municipal landfill in Southern Ontario, Canada - Leachate well 162 metaG | ecosystem: Engineered > Solid waste > Landfill > Unclassified | place... | reverse complement strand
GAGTGCTGTGCTCTAACCAACTGAGCTACCCTGGCATTCATTTTGTTGCGGGGGTCGGATTCGAACCGACGACCTGGTGGTTATGAGCCACCCGAGCTACCAGACTGCTCTACCCCGCTATGATGAAACAACAGACCGACCGCGTCTTTCGACTAGTCGGGTTTCCCTGAACTATCCCCCAGCATAACCGAATTATGATACGCTGTCAACTTGCCTATTTTTTATGATTACTTTCCCTACTCCAGCACCTCGAAATACTTCAAAAAGTTTTCATAATATCCGATAATTTCTGTGGCTTGTTTTTTGTCCAGTTTGAAATTTTCTTCATGGATGATACGATTGCGCACATCGTGGGCGCGCCTGAGTTCTTCGATGTTGTCAATCTGTCCGGGATTGATGGCGGCCAAGCGCTCGCTCATATTCTCCCCTTGTTTATACCCCATCCGTCGGATAAGGTCATCAATGATATTGTCCGCCTCAATGATGGCTACCTTCCATAGCGATTCATTGTCGCTTGTAATATTGGCCGTAATTTTGTCCCATTTCTTGAGCAATTTAGATTTTTTGTTGATCATTTCCGGTGGCACATCCATACCGAGTTTCGTATCCCGCACGTCGCCGCTCAAGCCCCGTTGGATGAGCAAGAGAACGATATCCGCCAAAAGCACTACAGCATAAATTCCTAACAAGAATTTGACCACCGAGAAAAAAGCCGAGTTATATATCGCCAATATCACCGCAATAATACTGTTTAGAATATCCATAGTTTAGCTTTTGTTTTTCTCATATGCATCCGCCGCCCGCAGCAGATTCTCTTCATCGAACCATTTGCCCATCAATTGAAAACCAATCGGCAGATCCTTATCATCAATCTTAATCGTCCCGGCTGGGACCGAAATCGCCGGCACGCCTAAAATGTTAGCGGTAACAGTGAAGATATCTTCCAGATACATCTGCAACGGGTCAGCGGTATTTTCACCGATTTTGAACGCCGGCGTCGGAGTGGTGGGCGTCAAAACCATATCCACTTTCTGCAAAACTTTTTCAAATTCATTCTTGATGAGAGTGCGCACTTTTTGCGCGCGCAAATAATAGGCATCATAATAGCCGGCACTCAGGGAATATGTGCCAAGCATAATGCGCCTTTTGGCTTCCGCGCCCAAGTTATATTGGCGCGTATCCAGATATGTTTCCAATAAATTTTTGTCTTCGGAAAAATCAGCGTCTTTAAAATCCGAACTCTTTTGGTCATCATTCCGCATACCATATTTTATGCCGTCAAAACGCGCCAGATTGGAACTCACTTCACACGGTTGGATGATATAATAGGTCGCCAAAGCATACTTAGCACTGGGCAATTCGACTTCCACGATTTCAGCCCCCAGTTTTTTGTATTTTTCAATCACCGCCTCAATGATTTTTTTCATCTCGGCATCCAAGCCTGCTTGATATTCCTTAATGATACCAATCTTCATTCCCCGCACTTCGCCCGTCAGATAGTCCTCAAACTTTTTATCGAAACTGTCCGTCGAAGTGGCATCGTGTTTGTCGCGTCCTGCGATAGCCGAAAAAATAATCGCCGCATCTTCCACGCTTTTCGCAATTGGTCCAATCTGATCCAAACTGGACGCCATTGCCAAAAGACCATACCGTGAAACCCGCCCATAAGTCGGTTTCAAGCCGACTACGCCACAAAAAGAAGCTGGCTGCCTAATTGAACCACCCGTGTCAGAACCGAGTGCCCACACCGCTTCACCGGCCGCCACCGCCGCCGCTGAACCGCCAGAAGAACCTCCGGACACCCGCTCCAAATCGGACGGATTTTTAGTCACTCCATAAGCACTGTTTTCCGTCGAAGACCCCATCGCAAATTCATCCAAGTTAGTCTTACCGAGCATCACGACTCCGACTGCGTTCAATTTAGTTATCACTGTGGCATCGTATGGCGCGATATAGTTATCCAAAATTTTCGAAGCCGCGGTCGTCCTAATCCCTGCAATACAAATATTATCCTTGATTGCTCCGGGAATCCCTTCTAGCAAATCGATCTTTTCCCCTCTGGCAATTTTTTCATCCACTTTCGTGGCTTGATCCATAGCCAATTTTTTCGTCAAAGTCAGGTAAGCGTTCAACTCCTTATCCTTTTTTTCAATCACGGCAAAATATTCTTCCGTCAATTGAACCGAAGTGATTTTTTTGTTAATCAATTTTTCGTGTAACTCTCTAATCATGTCTGAAAAAAAATTAAATTTTAAATTTAGAATTTTGAATAAATGTTTTAATTTTTAAATTTTTAAACATTCGAACTTGATTCGAAATTCGAAATTAAAAATTCGAAATTATAACACACTCTTCACCTTATCATACCCGTTCTTCTCCTCCGGAAACAATTCTACGATATCTTTTTTATTTTCAAATTCCCACGCAGTGTCCTCTCGCATACGATTAACCAGTCCTGTGATATGCGCTGTCGGCTCAACGCCGGTCACATCCGCAGTTTCCAGTTCTTTTATCCAATCCAAAATAGACGACAAATCTTTGGAGAATTTCTCGATCTCGCTTTCATCCACCCCCACCCGAGCCAAGGCGGCAATATGTTTTACTTCATCTTTACTAATCATAATAATATAAATTTTGAATTTTTAATGAATGTTTTAATGTTCTAATTTTCAAACATTAAACATTTAGACATTCGAGTTTGATTCGAAATTAGAAATTCGAAATTCGAAATTAAGCAATTATCTTATCAGTTTTCTAAACTCCTCTTCCCCAATAACCTTCACCCCCAGTTCCACTGCTTTTTGGTACTTTGATCCCGGCTTTTCTCCCGCCACCACGAAGCTCGTCTTGCGGCTGACCGAAGAAGAAACTTCCCCACCTGCTTTCCTTATCATACCTTTTGCCTCATCTCTTGTAAAGTTTTCCATCTCCCCTGTCAGCACAAAAGTCTGGCCGCTCAATTTTCCATTTCCAACCTCCACTTGATTTCCAATCACAATTTCCACACCTAAATTCCGCATTTTTTCTAACAGTTTTATATTTTCCTCATCATTAAACCACGCCACCAGACTCTCCGCCGACTTCTCCCCGATACCTTTTATACTTCTCCAATCCTCTATTTTTATTTCTGGAAAATATTTTATAACATCACTTAGGTTTTGGATTTTAAAATTTGGATTTTGCCCGCCTCGCGTCGACGAGCGAACATCTTCGCGATTCGAGGCGAGGATTTCATTTGAAATTTGAAATTTGAAATTTGAAATTTCTTTTGTAATCAAAAGAGCTGTTTCTTCTCCGACAAATCTAATCCCCAGCGCAAACAAAAACTTTTCCAAGTCTATTTTTTTACTTTCAGCGATAGCTCTTATTAAATTATCCGCCGACTTTTCCGCGAAGCGTTCCAGTGGAGAGAGATCGCCTTTTTCCAGTTCAAAAATTTCCGCCGCGTTCGTCACCAAACCTTCATTCATCAGTTGCTCCACAATCTTTTCTCCGAAGCCGTCGATATTAAAACCTTTCTTAGAGACAAAATGAATAATTTTTTCCATCTCCACTGCAAAACATTTCGGATTAGTGCAATACGTGGCCGCTTCTCCCGTCTGTCGTGCTACTGCTGAGCCGCAAATCGGACAAGTCCGCGGCATCCGGAATTTTTTCTCTTGGCCGGTCCGCAAATTTTGCAAAACTTCCACCACTTCCGGAATGACATCTCCCGCTTTTTGAATCACGACCGTGTCGCCAATCCGGATGTCCAAGCGCGCTATTTCGTCTTCGTTGTGCAGCGTGGCGCGGCTTACTGTTGACCCCGCCACGAGCACCGGTTTTAGGTGCGCAACGGGAGTAAGGGCTCCTGTGCGCCCTACCTGCACGTTGATACCTTCCACCACCGTCGTCACCCGCTCGGCCGGAAATTTATAGGCTACGCCCCATCTCGGAGATTTGCCCGTATAGCCCAGTTTTTCCTGAATTTCACACGAATTTATCTTGATCACCACCCCATCAATGCCATAGTTTTGCCGATCTTTTTTGTCCCGCCACGCGTCATAAAATTTCTGAATCTCCGCCACGTTTTTGCAAAGTTTGTATTCGGAATTCACCTTAAACCCCAGCTCTTTCAATAAATCTAATTCCTCAATTTGAGTTTCTGGAATTTTAATATTTTGAATTTTATTTGAAATTTGGCTGGCTTCGCCAGATCTGGCATAGCCAGAAAATTTGTTATTTGAAATTTCCAAATAGTCTATATCATAAATGAAACTATCCAACTTCCGACTGGCGGCCACTTTGGGATCAAGCTGCCGGATGGTTCCCGCGGCGGCGTTCCGAGAATTGGCAAAAACAACTTCACCTCTGGCTTTCCGATCCCTATTGATCCGTTCCAGTTCCGATTTTCCCAACCAACATTCCCCCACCACCACACAATTAATTGGGTAATTTAATTTCAATGGAATGCTCCGAATAGTTTTTATATTTTCCGTCACATCCTCCCCAATCACGCCGTCTCCGCGCGTCGCTCCACCCACAAAAATTCCGTTTTCATAAGTCAGAATGATTTTCAGCCCATCAATCTTCACCTCGCACACATACTCTCTGCCCCCTCCCTTGTACTCAGGGGAGGGCTGGGGAGGGGTTATGACGGCGCCCACCTTTTCCACCATCCTCTTCACTTTCTCCTCCCATTTCAAAAGTTCTTCCGCACCAAAAACATCATCGAACGACCACTGCCGCACACGATGTTTCACTTTTTTGAATTTCTTGAGCGGCGTCCCTCCGATCCTTTGGGTCGGAGAATCAGCCATCCTGAATGCCGGAAATTCTTCTTCCAAATTGCGCAGTTCCGCCATCAGCGAATCATAAATTTCATCCGTCACGTCTGGCTTGTCCAGAACGTGATATTCATAACGCAACCGGTCGATTTCCGCCGCTAATTTTTTCGCCCTGATTTCGGCTACTTTCTTATCCATCAGCTATTTTTAAGTCAGCAGATTTTAATGATTAGCACGCTTGATCCAGCTGTTTTCTTCGGTTTCATTATATCATAAAAGGCGCCTTGGCGCCTTTTTATCCGAAAGTTTTGAGATATCTTTCAAAAAATTAAGGCAAATTGAAAATCGCTCCCTTATCGAATTCGGCGCTGAGATCACTACTACTCTTGGCATTTCTTATGACACTCACTTCATCTATACTGCCCAGAAAAGCTCCCGAACCAATGACACCCGAAGATGCCCCTATGGTCAATTCGCTCGTATCCGTAGCTGGAGTTATCGTACAAGGATTTTCATCCACTTTATTCCCATCCACGTACAATGTTATCTTTGAACCAGCACCACCCCCATCAAAAACACCTGCCACAAAATGCCAACTATTGTCCACCGAGCCATTATCCGACACGTTGCACGAAACACCCGCTCCGTTATTAAGTTGGAATTCCCAACCATTAGTGGACACACCCAAATCATAATTTCGCTTGGCAGTCGTACCTTTTCCGATAATTCTCTGCCAATTCGTAATAACACCGCCGCCAAGTTTCACCCAAGCAGAAACCGTCATCTGACCGGTTATCTTGAGCCTTGAAAGACTAGGGTTAGGATTATTATCCGGTACGCTGACGTAATCAGACGAATTGCCGTCGAAAGACCGAGCATTACAAAACCCTGACACCGTCGGAAGACTGCCATACACAGCGCCGATATTATTCATACCGCTGGAATCCAACACTGAATTGCTGGTTTCTTGAAAATGATACAATGCCACAGTATCGGCGTCCGCTTTAAAAGGAGTTCTGCAAATCACATCCGCTTCCACCGCCCGCGATTGATTGGACAAACTACTGACTGATTTTATCGATACCACGCTAGAGGTCGGGTTGGAACCACTACAACTAATAGCCGCACCGGATGAATCCTGTAATCTAATTGCATAATTACCTCTTTTTATCCAGCCCATAAGCGCCCCACCTGTTTGACAATCTGGGATTTGATCCACCGTAGCATAACCATGTTTAGTCAGATCATACATTAAATCTTCTATCCCTGTATCCGCCACTTGAAAAGATTGACTTGAGCGGTATTCACCATTTGAAGCAGTTTGATTCTGAATAGATACTAAGGTGACAGTCAATGCAATTGTGATGATCAGCATCAAAATCAAAATAGAAACGATGAGCGCCGAACCTTGGTTTTTAAATCCTTTTTTCATAAAGTATTAGATTATTCCTTCATAGTTACGAATAGAAATCGTTGTCTGCAGATTATATTTACCATCGATTAACATAACCACAGTGGCCCTGCCAATAACCTTAGGAGTGGACGTATTCGTCTGAGTCACGATGAACGAACCTGTCACCGTCATATCCGATCTGGTCATAGGAGCATAAGCATAGGTGACAGCTCCCGGCGCACAATTAGTACCGCTAGGAGCGGCAGTGGCACTATTCAATCTGTTCCCCGAGATGGAATAACTGACACATTCACCCGTCACTTCACTGAAAAAATAGATCAGATTGCTGCTGCCAGCCGGTGAAAGATGGCTGCCCATACGAATGTTCTTCGCCATAATCTCAATAGCCTCCCGCCCAGCTTGGATATCATTCGCGACCTTGATCGCATCTTTACGTGTTCGAACAATGTTGGCAAAAACAGAAACTGCCGTCAATGTAATGAGCGAAAGGATAAAAATAGCCATCACCAATTCCAAAAGAGAGAACGCAGGATATTTTTTGTTTTTTTTCACCATAATAGTGTATGCGCTTGATTGATTAGTCGGTACCGCCCCATTTATTTAAGGTAACCGTAACAAAAACACATTTATTTAATGAGGTGCAACCAGCCAATGTATTTGGAAGATTCGCTCCTCCCCACGCCACCATACTGGTTACTGTCGCCGTAGAAGCATTATTATTTTGCCCAGTGTCATAAACAATCCAGATCACCCGTTTGAATCCGGTATCCGTGCCCGAACCATGATGATGCACTCCGCTATTTGTACTTTTTTGCAAAGTTTTAGTGATAGCGCTATTACAAACCGTATCCAAAATATTATACGCATCAATGTCAATCCGACAGTTTTTCTTTGATGTCGAAGGAAGGTTATCAAAAGTGTCCACTCCCGCCGCCCAATTATTATCCCGAATATTTCTCACCAATTCAGCTCCCTCTTGGGCTAAGAAGGCTGCCATCGTCTGATTGCGACTATTGAACAAGACCGTCAGACTGGCTGACATCAGTTGGATGACCGCGAGCATACCGGCTGTCACGATGAAAGTGGCTACCACTCCCTCAATAAAAGAATACCCGTCATATCCACCCGTTTTCCTGTTCCTATACTTTTTTATCTTTTTCATAATTTATCTTAAATATCTCTTTTTTATTGGATCAACCCATTAGCACTCACAGTTACGGTTTTTTGTATGCTAGGGGTACCTGAATAAATAATATTGAAATTCGGGTTAGCCGGAAGGAAAACGACTGACGAACGCGGGATATTGAAATATATCGTAGAGGTTGCGCCAAAAGCTGGGCTATTCAGAACCGTGCCGCCCTTCAAGGTTTGCGTAATGACAGTCGTTTCAGTAAAATTATTCCGATCACTGCAATCCAAATTACCGCCCGTGTAATGATAGTAATAGAATATCTGATATTGGGTGGTGGAGGTGAACTTAAAACCATAGCCGCAAATAGACAAGAACCCAGCAGGCATCCTTCCTTGCAAGGCATATCCCTTGGCCAAGTTCAACGCCGAAGTCACCTCATCAGCCGAGGCATTGACTTTCGTCCGTTTTGAAAGCGGATTGAAAGAGATGATAGAAATGCTCGACAAAATTCCAATAATAGCAATAACCATGATGACCTCTACGAGAGTGAAGCCGTGATAATTCTTATGCCCGTTCTTTTTCAAGAGATGAATTTTCATTTTTTTGGAAAAAAATTAATGCAGCAAGAAAAGAGAGAAATACCAATCAATGATTGGGGCGTAAAAAAATATGGCGATGAGCGCGCCCAAAATCATAAAGGGGGCAAACGGCAAGCGACTCTTCATTTTTTTCTTCCCCGCTACAATAAGCCCCATCCCCCAAACTGCGCCGAGAAAAAAGGCCAAAAAGAGTGCCAATAAAATCTTGGGCCAACCGACAATCAATCCCAAAAGAATAGCCAGATAAGCGTCCCCCATCCCCATCCATTTTTCACGGGAAAGAACGGAAGCAAAAAGAAAAAAAAGAAGGCCAAAAAAGCCGCTAGAACTCCAGGATACACCATCGTTCCCCAAATATCCGCTGACATTCCGAAATTGAACCAAGCCGTCCAATCGGAATAAAGCCCGTATGCGATGGCAATCGCTATGCCGCTCCACAGCACTTCTCCAGGAATTTCAAAATACAGCCAATCATAAACTGAAATAACGATCAGTGTTCCGACGATGATTAGATAGTAGGCCGTGGTCATCCAAGTGCCGGAATTGGCCGGATCGAAGAAAAACTGTCCGACGAGAGCAAAAACGATACCGGTAAAAATTTCCACCGCCGGATATTGCCAAGAAATTTTTCCTCGACAATCACGACAACGGAATTTGAGCAAAATGAAACTGATGACGGGAACATTATCATACCAACGGATCAAGTGCTGGCAATGCGGACATTTGGAACGGTCCCAGAATAATTCTTCGGCGGCACGCAAACGATAGACCAACACGTTCAAGAAACTGCCGATGAGAAGACCAAAGAGTAAAAAAATGACGAAAATCATAGACTTTTGTTTTTTATTTTTATATCAAATAGCTCATCTCAATTATACCACAAAAAAAGAAAGAAGGAAATCCACATCTGACCATTTGGTAATCTCCACTATTTTTCCTTCCGAATCGCAAAATCAACTGTTTCCAAAATATAGACCAGGCATTCACACGCCAGAAATATCAAACCAAAATCAATCACCAATCCCGCCGGAGAAAAACTGACAACGGGATATTTGCCGCTCCAATCAACTTTTTCCCAAGTCGGGAAAAAATATTGTCCGCCATATTTATTATAAAAATTCTGTTCCATAAAATAGGCCGGGTAGCCTAATTTCACTCTTTGGATCTCCGCTTTATTCTCCAGTCTGGTAGGAATGAAAAGCGTCGCGCCTACGAGCGCCAAGGAAAAAATCATAAGAATTATGTGTTTCCATCGGATATCCATAAATTTTAGCAATTATGATCAGCATCGACCGGATCAAAAACACAGCTGTCTTGGGTGCAAATCGCCGGAAGACAATTATTAGTCACGTCCGTGCTAGGGCCGGTAATGGTATATTGGAAATTAGCCGAGAAAGCTGTACATTGGGTGTCCACCTGGATGCTGCCGATATTGGCAGTATCCGGCCAAGGCGATTCGTCGTCACACATAGCCGTTCCGGCTGTTTCACTGATATTTTTGCCATCTGAACAGCACATCACTGCGCCGCCCAAACTGCTAGAAACCGAAGACTTCCAAGAGGCTATCTTGGCTTTCTGTTTGGCACTGTTCAGACTGACCAGAACGATTGACATCAAAATGCCCATAATGGCAATGACGACCAGAAGTTCAATCAGAGTGAAACCCGACCGCTTTTTTTTCAAATCCTTCTTTATCATAAATTATTTTTCAACTGAAAATGGAAAGCCCCGCGCCGACCCTAGCAAGAGCAAAAGCAAAAAGTGCTTGTCAGCTAAAGTTGGAGCGGGGCATAAATTCCACTATTCAACACAGAATATGTCTAACAAGTCATATTATTCTGAGCCACAAACCTACACGAATTCTGATCACAAACAGCTGGGACGCAGTTAGCGGTTATGTCCGTACTAGTGCTGGTAATGGTATATTGGAAGTTACTACTGGTAGCGCTACAGTTAGTGTCGATAACAATCGTACCAATACTAGAGGCGGCAGGCCAAATTGGTCCACCGGCACACATAGCTACGCCGTTAGTATTTGAGAGTACCGCTCCGTCAGAGCAACACATCACCGCTCCGGCCAAACTGCTGGAAACCGAAGATTTCCAAGAAGCCACTTTGGCTTTTTGTCTCGCGCTGTTCAAACTAACGAGCACGATAGAAGCCAAAATTCCGATGATGGCGATAACAATCAAAAGCTCGATCAAGGTGAAACCTTTTTTGCTTTTCAATAAATTTTTCTTCATTATAATTTCACCTCCATTTCTATTTTTTTATTTTTTTATATTCAAACCTCTGACAATTGTCTTTTTTTATTTTCGCAAGACTTACGCGCCTGAGTGCAGTTCAAGGAAAGACCAAGTAGCGGAGCGAGGCGTAATGTACTTACGGTGAGCGAGCAACGCAGGTCTTGACAAAGAAATGCGCCAGGCGCGTAGGCCTTGTTATTTGATCTGTCCGGCAATATTGTATATCGGCATCAAAACGGAAAACGACATAAATCCGACCGCGAGACCGATGACTATCATAAGAAGCGGCTCAATCAAAGTAGACAGATTTTTAGTCGTATTTTCTGTCTCTTGATCATAGAATCTGGCGATATGCCCGAGCACCGCATCAATCTGTCCGGAGTCTTCTCCAATCTTCACCATCTGAGTCACCATCGGCGGCATCAAATAAGTTTTTCTGAAAACATCGCTCATCACTCCGCCGCGCTTCACTTCTTCGGCCGCTTTAACAATGATTTCTTGATAGACGACATTGTTCACCACTTCACTCACAATGATGAGCGCGCGAATGATGGGAATACCACTAGAAAGAAGCGCCGCCAGATTCTGAGCAAAACGAGCGATGTAGATAGAGCGGAAGACTCCGCCGAAAATCGGCAACTTCAATTTCATCTGATCCCATTCCTTCTGTCCATCCTCGGTCTTTATGTAATATAGCACGCCCGCTACGAACCCCAGCATTACCAGCGCCACCGCCCACCAATATCTCGACATAAAATCTCCGGAAGTGATCAAAACTTGCGTATACCACGGCACATCCGCATTCAAGTCTTTTATTATCGCGGTCAGTTTAGGCACGATGAAAGAAATGACTAAAAATCCAATAATGAAAAAAACGATCATTACGATGGCCGGATAGATGAGAGCTGATTTGACCCGAGAGGATAAGTTATAGTTCCGCTCGATGTTTTCGGCTATATATTCTATGGATTTTTTCAAGTCTCCAGAAGTTTCACCGGCTCGGACCACATTGATGGCCAGATTGGAAAAGACGTCCGTCTGTTTTTCCATCGCACCGGAAAAAGACATACCATCTTCGATGTCTTCTATCATTTCTTGGATCACTTTCCCTAAATAGACATTCGTGGACTGTTCTTTGATAGCGGTGAGCGCCACTACGATTGGCACCCGCCCTTCCACTAGGATGGCCAGCTGGCTGAAAAAAACCACCTGCTCTTTCTCGCTGACTTGGTCATAATATTTGAACAAGGTTTTAACAAGACCGCTCCGGCTTTCTGTTTCTTCCTTGAGACTGACCGGAAAAAGATTTTCTTTCTGGAGAAGATTTACAGCTGCTTCTCGAGTGGGAGCATTAATCTCTCCACTTTCATATTTCCCGATTGAATTTTTGGCTTTGAAAACAAACTTCATAGTTTTTATTTTTTCTTTTTGCTAATCTAAAGATAACATAAATTTATATTTTTAACAATCCACAAAATCCTACTAGCGCTTCAAGAGATTCCTGAAATTGTCATCATCTTTGGCATACATCCTCGCGATATCCAGATCGACCAAGCCTTGCTTCACCAGATCGGTGAGTGAGCGGTCCATCGCTATCATCCCCTCTTCAAAACTGGTTTCAATGACAGTATTGATTTGATATGGCCGGTTCTCGCGGATAAGATTTTCCACGGCGTGATTTTTGATCATAACCTCAATGGCCGGTATGCGTCCGCCGCCGATTTTCGGCAGGAGCCTTTGTGAGACTACCGCCAAAAGAACATTGGCCAACTGAAAACGGATCTGATTCTGCTGATTCGGCGGAAAAACATCCACGATGCGATCGATTGCTTGAGGCGAATCATTGGTGTGCAAAGTGGCAAAGATAAGATGCCCGGTTTCCGCCGCCGTCAGGGCGGTGGAAATCGTGTCCAGATCCCGCAGCTCGCCGATGAGCACCACGTTGGCATCTTCTCGAAAGACCGCGCGCAGCGCCGACTGGAAAGTTTTTGAATCTTGATAGACTTCACGTTGTTCGATGAGACAACGGTCCTGCTCATAGACATATTCAATTGGATCTTCAATGGTGATGATATGCTTTTCCTGCGTATGATTTATCTCATTGATCATTGCCGCTAAAGTCGTAGATTTGCCGTGACCCGTCGGACCCACCAAAAGGACCAGACCTTGTGGGACTTTGGTAAAATCATAGAAAAGTGTTGGCATATTCAGCTCCTCCAATGTCTTGATATTGCTGGAAATCAAACGGAAAGCCATACTCATATAGCCTTGTTGGAAAAAAGCATTCACTCGAAAGCGCACCTTGTCCTCAAAATTGTAGGAAAAATCGATCTGGCCTTCTTCTGTCAAAATAGGTTTTTTTTCGGGAACTAGAACAACGTCGCACATATCTTGAATCGCTTGGGGCGTAAGCAGTTCCTCTTGAGTGATTGGAATCAATTTTCCATCTACCCGAATAGTCGGATACCTAGCCACTGTCAGATGCAAATCGGAAGCCCCTTGCTGGGCGGTCAACCTCAATAGATTATGGATTCTTTGTTCGGCGTTAGCCATATTGAATTATTTTATTCTTTACAAATTTATATATTCTCTTCTTCTAGAGCTATATTGCCTTCCGTCACCCTATCAACCTCTTCAATCGTAGTGAGGCCCTTAACCACTTTTAAAATTCCATCTTGTTTCATCGTCAGAATTCCCAGTCGCTCTCTTTCTTTTTCCAATAGATCCTCACCGCCACCCTTCTCTGTTATGATTGCTCGAATATTATCATTAACCAGAATCGCCTCATAGATGGCCACCCGTCCCTTAATCCCCGTCCCATTACACATATCACAACCGACCCCTTTGAAAAATTTGAGCTCCGTCTTTGAATCTACGCCATATTTCTTCAGCTCGCTCGCAGATATCTTTTCTATTTCATTCGCGATGGCTTTCCGCACCGAAACAGGAATGGCTACTTCTTTTTTGCAATTATGACAAACTTGTCTCACTAAACGCTGCGCCACTACGATCCGCAGAGATGAGGCTAATAGAAATGGTTCGATGCCCATATCAATAAGCCGCGGAATGGCCCCTAGCGCCGTATTAGTATGCAAAGTTGAAAACATAAGATGGCCCGTCAGCGCGGCGTGTACCGCCAGCTCGGCTGTTTCGCTATCACGGATCTCCCCTACCATAATCACATTCGGATCCTGACGCAGAATAGTGCGTAAGCCACTAGCAAAAGTATAGCCGATTTCCGGCTTGATCTGGCTCTGATTCAGACCGTCCAAATTATATTCAATCGGATCTTCTAGGGTAATGATATTCCTTTCTTCTTCGTTCAAGATTTTTAAGAGCGAATAGAGGCTGGTTGATTTACCGCTGCCCGTTGGGCCGGTAAAAAGGATCATCCCATAGGTTTCCTTGATGGATTTTTTCACGTCCTCTAAAGAGGTGCCCAAAAGGCCCAAAGATTCAATATTGGCCAGTCCCTGATCCTTATCCAAGATCCTCATCACCACTTTTTCTCCTGAAATCACCGGTAGAGTGGAAACACGGAAATCTATCTCTTTGCCATTATTCGTCGTCCGAAATCTTCCGTCCTGCGGCTTTCTTTTTTCATCAATCTTTAGATTGGCCAAAATTTTTATTCGGGAAATCACCGCCGGCCCAATCTCTTTGGGTATGATCAGATTTATATGTAAAGTTCCGTCGACACGAAAACGCACTCGGTAATCTTTATCCATCGGTTCGATATGGATATCGGAGGCTCGACCCTCTATCGCATGGCCGATGATTACCTGTACCAATTTGGTTACGGGAGCATCTTTAAGGATTTCATTCCGTTTATCTTCGCTTTTGGGAGAATTTTTCTCTTCATTAAGGATAATATTTTCATTGAACGACTTTACGGCCGCCTTCAATATCTCCGTCGGTCCACTGTATGATTTGGCAACTTCGTCAAAAATGGACTGCTTTACTGAATATATTTCCAACTCTATATTTTCCTTCTCCGCCACAAACCTGAGCGCATTCAGCGCTCCGATATCGTGCACATCAACCATAGCAATTTTCACCACATTTCCATTCCTTTCAAAAGCAGCTATCTTGTATTTCTGCGCCACTTCTTCCGGAATAATCCCAATGACCTCACTCTCTACCTTCTTGGGAGCTTTCTCCAATTTCGCCACATCATCATTAGGACGCGAAGAGTCGCTGGCAGAAACACTCCCGCCATTCCCGCTGCGCGAGGCATCTTCAACTGTTTTATTTTTATTTTTTTCATCTTCCATAATTTGGAAAGTCGGCCGGAGCGATATGGAGTAATTATCCGGTCAGTTTATAAAGGAGGAACAAACGACATACGCCCACTTACGGCATAAAAGGATTAGCTTTACCCTTTTGCCCGATATCAAACGTCATAGCTGCACCGGAGCGTTGAGATTTTATTTGAGAAATTATTTTAGTATCCAAGCTACCATTGGAAAATACTGGGTCATTCACGTTATCGCCGGAAAGAGTCGCCCTATCTACCAAATTGAAGCCTATCTTAACGTTGGCTGTTAAAACGTCCAGGGCAGGGGCATTGGCAGCGGTGGGAGAATTATTTACTCCTCCTGTTACCGACGAGATTCCCTTTTTCAAGATAAGATTGTTCAGATTGCTATATCTGGCAAACACATCTACTTTTTCCAAAAAAGTCTTAATCTGATCATAATTCCCAGAAACTTGGATATTAGCTTCAAAGTTCTTCGGTTTGGGCAAGACGGGTATGGCTGGCGCTGCAACAGGATTAGTCGCATCCAGCGAAGTTGAACCCATCGTTACCACCGCCTCGGGCGAAGCAACCTCCAAGCTAGGACGACCAACCGAGAGTCCATAGATCAAAAGTCCCGAATCAGCCGCCATCCGATTCAAATTGTCTATTATCTCGCTTTCTTTAATGTCAGAGGGAATAAATTCATAAACAACGTCACTGTCGCTTCCTAGAGAGTCCAACTGAGAAGCAAGTTTGCTGGCACTGTCGCTCTTTCCAAGAATAGAATCCAATTTAACCTTCTCAACCTTAAGTTGGTCATAACGGTCTTTCACTCCTGTAGAGCCATTCGAGTAAGCTGGATAGACCAGCCAGATACTCAGTATGACAATCAAAGTTATGATGGAAGGCACTAATAATAATTTTATCTTCATATTACATATAGGCGCTTAATAGAAAAATCTCTTTTAGGAATTGAAACTTTTCTATTCCAACGCTAAATTTTATATTTATTTCATTTTTAAACTAACGTCAAAATTTATTAATCCTGTTTTGGAGTCTATCGCACTCTTTCCGAGAGCGAAAGAAGAAAAAGCACTATTCTCTTTGAAGCTTTCAATTTGCTTAGCCACATCAAAAAATCCCGGCGCAACGCAAGACAGATTGACCATCTTATTGTTACTGTCATATGACAAAGATTCCAAATAGACTGTCGGTAAGACGGAACTCTCGGCAGCGCTGAAAATATTTTTGACGGAATAGCTCTTACTGAGAAGGCCCTCAGAGATGGTACTTCTGTTTTTGAAATCGAGAACATCCTTAGCGTTTCCGGCTAAAAATTTATTATATTCATCATCATATTGGCTGTCCACACTCTGGATCTCTGCCATGATTTTCTTATTTGCATATAGCAAGCCGCCATATAGACAAAACACCAAGATGAGGACCGCTGTTACGCCAATCACTCCATTTTTGAAAAATTTAGGATAACCATTCCCTGTTTCCTGCTCAACCGCTAAATTTATAGTGGACATATTTTTTAATGTTTAATTTATTTTTATTTTTTATTTAAAATTTTTCTTACTTAGCATTATTTTCAATTTCTTTGAGAGCCAGTCCGACGCATACAGCAAACTCATTCCTTAATTTTTCCATCAATGGCTCCAACTTGCTATCATAGGCGACTCTTCCGAAAGGATTCCCCATAACCGTCTTGACGTTGAACTTGGATTGGAAATATTCTCTCAGGCCGACCAATCCGGCCGTTCCCCCGGAAAGAATGATGGCTTCCAATCGATAATTACTCCTGTTCCGCGAAGAAACTTCCAATATTCTCGAAACTTCCGAAGAAATCGTATCTAGCGCAGGAAAACGCAAACTCGAATCAACACTGAAAAAATTCTTACCGGAAATCTTAAAGGATTCCGCTCTCTCTTCACTGACACCCATACCCTTAGCAATAGCTCGAGTAATATCCGCTCCACCAGCATCAATGTTGCGATTGGCCATTATCGTCCCCTTTTCCACATAAATTATATTGCACACACGAAAACCGATGTCGATTATGACAAAATTACCTTGGTCATTCCCAATGAGCGATTCCACCATTGAGATACTTTCGATTTCTATGCCCTTAAGATTCAACCCGACCTCTTTCGCCACTTTTTCATAAGCAGAAATCTTACTCTTGAAAGCGGCTACCAGAAGCACTTGCATTTTTTTCTGCGCGGGAACTTTGACACTTTCATCTTCGCCTTCTCTGATCAAAGGAGTAGCACTTGCGGGCTCACTATCTATCACTTCCCAGCTTATCGTCACATCATCCAAGGAGGTAGGCACATATTTGTGCGCTTCGAAACGCACGGCTTGCTCCAACTCCTTTTCCGGCATCTCAGGCAGTTCAATGAGTGTGACCAGCCCGCCGAAAGATGAGATGGAAACATAAACATCTTTTGTTTTAAATTTGGCTTCTTTTAGCATTTTGTTCAGAAATTCCGGAATGTTCGTCTCAAAGAAACTCTTTTCACTGTCATTATCTTCCCTGATCACTTCAGGAATAGACATCCATGCATAATTCGAAAGATAGGGCGTTTTGTCGTCCCTGATTTCTAACTCAATAACCTTCAGCGCGGAAGTTCCAATATCAATCCCCAAGACTCTTTTGTTACCTAGACTAAAACCAAACATTTTTGTTTTCCACGATTAAAAATTTTATCTTCGCACCTGATGCTTGCAGTAATTATACCACACATCCTAGTATTGAAAAGCGAAATAAGTTATCCACAACCGTACAACTCTCCGTTGACATCTTTTATTTTAAAAAATAAACTATAACTGTTCTCGGAATCGCGAAGCAGGCTAAAATTATCAATGCTAAAGATACTCAAAAATTTTGCACTGGACACTCTCTTCCCAATCATTTGTCTGTCTTGCGGCAGACCGGATGCTTGGCTCTGCCAAGAATGTTTGGAGAAGATAGAAATTCTACATTACCAAGTCTGTCCTTATTGTGAAAAAATTGAAATTTCGGCAGGTGCAGTTTGCCCAAAATGCAGATCAAAACTTTTGGAAAAGAGCCTGCCCCCACCTTTGGATAATTTGATTGTCGCCACAAAATACGCCCCGCATAACATCGCTCGACTGGTCCATGCTTTTAAATATAACTTCGTACAAGATCTAAGCACTCCCTTGGCAGAGATTATGCGAAAAGTCATATTAGAAAGCCATCTGCCCCTGCCTGATTACATTGTCCCCGTCCCTCTCCACTCGCGCCGCTTACGCTGGCGCGGTTTCAATCAAGCAGAAGACTTGGCTCGAAATTTATCCGTCAATCTTTTGCCGGGACTGCCCATTCCTGTCCTAAATGACTTACTCATCAGAAAAAGATTCACCCCGCCGCAGATGAAGATTCGAAATTATGGCGAAAGGAAGAAAAATATGCAAGACTCATTCGCTCTTTCAAAAAAAATATGCCGCTGGGGGATATCACTGAAAAACAAGCAGGTTCTATTGATTGATGATATTTCCACTACCGGATCAACTCTTTTGGAATGCGCCAAAGTCTTGAAAATCGCCGGAGCCAAAAAGGTTTATGGCGCCGTTATTGCTAGGCAGGAGATGAAGTAATCAATAATTATGTTAGCATATTAACATTTTAGCATTTTGTTTTTTGTTAAAATGTTAATATGTTCAAATGTTTTTTGTCGGGCTGCTGAGAATCGAACTCAGTCTACATCTACCCCATGGACGCGCCGTGCCCGCTTGCCTTGTCTGTCGGGGTGCGCGGAATCGAACCGCGGCTACAAACACCCCATGCTCGCGTACTACCACTATACTACACCCCGGCAAGCAAAGCAGGCGGGTACTACCGGTATACTACAGCCCGAAGAATCATTTTAACAAATTAGTCTTCCCGGATGCATTTTTTGTTAATATGCCAAACTGTTCAAATGCTAAGATGCTAAAATGATAGAATGTCTCTTGTCGGAGCACTGAGAATCGAACTCAGTCTACACGAACCCGAATCGTGCGTACTACCGGTATACTATGCTCCGTTATTCGACCAGACAGGTCACCAAGAAGGCGACCAATTTCCACATCATAGCAACAAAAACTCACTTCATCAAGAGGGATGAAAATTCAGGACAATGCGGTAAAAAAATTATTACAAATGCAAGATCCGATCAAATATTTCCATAATTCCTGGCTGATGCTTCTCCTCAGCCAAATATTCCAAAAGGATCTCTCGGATAATCACCGGATCTTGATCATGGATCGGGACGTGAAAATAAGGCAAGAGATAGCTGTTTGTGTGGAAACTGATCACCTGTAGATCATCCTCTTCATAGAAGATCCAAAATGACTTCAGATTATCAAATTCATAAATCTCTCGACCGGCCACGACCCCCTCTTCCGTCAACGCAAAATTCAATATCCGCGGTTCCTTATGGATATAGATATACCCGACCATCCCGATCAAGATAAAAGTGATGGCCATAATGAGACCATTAGTGAAAATTGCATAAGTGATGATGAAAAGCAAGGCGGCAATCACATAGAAATACCACTTGCGATCGCGCGAAGAAACTTCGAATTCCGGGGCGCGCCAAGACAAAAGAGGTTTTTTCTGCATATATTTTCCAATAAAATTATGACCTGTTTACAATTTTGAAAATCTTGGCTATGATTAGGCAAGTGTTTTGGAAGAGTGGCCGAGTGGTTGAAGGCAACAGTCTTGAAAACTGTCGAACCTGAAAGGGTTCCGTGAGTTCGAATCTCACCTCTTCCGCCTTTGCTCGCAGTAGCGAGCTACGGCGGACACAGTCCGCGAGTAGCTTGCGAAGGCGAGATAATCTTTTTATTCTAAAATTATAATTGACTTATTTCAATTATACTTCACCACCCCCAACTTCACAATAGAGCATATCAAAAAAACAACCTCCCTCTGGAAGTTGTTTTTTATACTTTTGTATTTTTTCGTCATTTCGTAGCCCCTATGGAATGACTTCTGTCCATTGTGGGCAATCCACTCGATTACAGGCTTGCGTATCGACAAGAGTATGACAATCAGTATAGAGCAGCGTCCTAGTCTGTATTCCGGTAGTGCCACAATTTTCTGAACAATCACTCCAAGGCGGATTCAAATCCGCGACACAGTCGGAAATTGTAATCGTACTTACGTCCGACCAAGCAGAACAGTTCGAGAGAGTATCGCACGCCTCCACCTTCAAAGACTTCGGCCCTGCCAATGACCATGTATGTACCAAGGTCTGAGGCACACCGGACGCGACAAATCCCGTACTCTGATCAGGCACTCCATTATTATCCCAGTCGAATTTATATTGTATATTGAGTCCAGCTGCGTCCGTCGCAGTAGCCGTAAAATCATAAGCCGTATTTACAAAACCAGTCATTGGTCCAGTTAAAGTAGGTTTTGTTGGCGGAAGCGGTTGACGAGTAGCTGTGCAATTGGCAGATAATCCGCCAAATAGCCCGAGGCAAGTCCAAGAAGCTGATCCATTCGGACTTGGAAATGTCGGCTGAGCACCACTAAGACCGCCGCCTGTAGCACACCAGCTAGCAGGCGCTGTGCTTGGCCAAGCGGCAGTCAAATATGAATAAGTTTGTACATTCGATCCGCAACTAGCATTTATCGGCAAAGTATTTGCGCTACAATTCATATTTGTCCCACCATTTGCACCCATACAAGTCCATGTCCACGGACCAGTTCCAGCCACCGCAGTGGCAGTCCCAGAAGAACACAAGTTCACTGTCGGTATAACTGTATAACTACCACCGTTAGCTATCCCACAAATACCGTTGATAATCGGCAATGGTTTTGGCGAGGTACAGTTTATCACAGGACTACCAAAAACTCGAAGCGAACATGTCCACAACCAGTACGTTCCTTGATCGCTCACAGGACCGGCATTATTCGCCCATCCACATAATCCAGTGGTCGGAGCAGTTGCGGAAACAACAGTAGAAGCTGGTCCGCAAAGAGAACAGTTGCAATTACCACAAGGAGAGCCTATGCACCAACCAGAACCTTGCGGGTCGCCATTGCAATGCGCAGCAGGATATCCTCCGCCACAACTTCCATAAACCGAGTATGAGCCACAACTGCAATTGCAAGTAGTGGGACCTCCGGCATCGACCACTTCATAGCTCAACAGAAAAACAAACGCCAAGCCATAGATGACTGCCAACATTGCTCTGATATTTTTTTTATCCATTTTGTTTAGTTATATATTTTTACTTTTTGCTACGTAAGAATGTTCTTTGATCCAATATCCGCCCATCATTCCCTCGAATAGCCACCACAATTGAAGGATTGTGACATTCACTCGTAACAGATATAGATTCTTCAATGGATATATCTTTGACATTCAAATTAAAATTTTTCTTTCCAGAAATACAGCTCGCATTACTGTTGTCCATAATATCAATATCCATGGTTAAATTTCCATTTTTCGTCCCGCCAAAACGCGAAAAATCAAAATCATCCGATGAACCGCTGTAGGACACCGTGATTTTAGCAGTTCCGCCGGACGCATAGCTATTATTGTCCAGCGTTACGCTCTGCACGGTAGCGCTCTCTCCCGCGATTATATAATGAGCGTAAGCCTTGTTGGAAATTTGGCGACCTGAAGTGTCGACCAGATATAATGCCGCATCATAAGCCTGCGGCTGAAGAGCCTTAGTAATCGGAAGCGAGATATTTTTTATCTCACCCGCTTCAAACGGAATAGTACCAAATGAAGACCTCGCCTGATCTCTTAATTCTCCTAAACGATAATTTCTGTAAAAGTTATCAAAATTAGGTGCGGCCATAATTTTTGAGCTAGAAGGATTTTTGATTGAGCAAGTAATGAGTAGGTCTTCTTCCTCTTTAACGTCAACGCCTTGTGTAAGAAATGATTGATTACTATCATTTCCTATTTGTAAAAAGCACGTTTCTGGAAGGATTTCAAGAAAATTATCATTACCACCCACCAAATCAACATCCCCTGCCACAAACGATCCAATCCGCCCGCCTGCCTCATCAACATAATCTACGTCCAATTTATATTTTCCCTTCAGATATTTGGGGGCTATATATGTAATATCTTTTTCTATATATTTTTTGCTATCTCGGCCCAAAATGACATTGTCAGCGTATGTCTTCACATCCATCGGAGATTCACCTAGCGTGTCCCCTTTTTCATCAGCCTTGTAAAGAAGCACGGCGTATCTTACTCCCGCTGCATTTTTTATATTTTCATTATTAAAAATCAGTCCCAATTTAAACTCGTTACCGTTCTGAGAAAGCAGTTTCGCGCCATTTGGTTTAGCTTGATCGGCCTCATTAATAGAAGCTCTTTGGCTTATCCGATGCGCCATAAATAGATATCCAAAAATAAACAGCACAACGGCAACTATAATAAGAATGACAATCTTTATATTTTTATTTTCCATTTTTTTATTTTAAATTTATTTTCTTCTTTATTATACCACAGTCCTTGGATAATCCTAGCCTCAGTCGATAAGTTATCCACACCGCTATAAATATTTTCTATCTTTGCCAAATAAAAAAACCTTTGCTTCGGAAGATTTCCAAGGCAAAGGTTTTTATCTTGCAACTTTCAGGTTCTAATGTGCGGCACTTTTGTCGCACTGTAAATGGTAAGTTTTCAAACCTGACTCTCCCCGAATCATCAGATTGACTGCGCAATCCTCCTCGCATTCTCGACGACGCTGAGCCTCATTCACGTGATCAATTGCATCAGCTACGGTTTTAATGGTATCAACATTATACGGGCACGCCGCAAAGATGTAGTCGAATTCCCTATCAATTTCCATCAGTGTAAGACATTCGTCCCCAAGAGACATTTTTAGATCCTCTTTAAACCTTGCTTCGGGTGAGATCTTATCACTGGAAATACCCGCATATCTTCCGATAATTTCGATTACAATTTTTCTATTATCGTCATCAGTCATTTCCTACCTCCTTGAAAGATTGAGCATTCTGATTATCTTGATTTTCGTTCTGCCACAAAATACCTTTTTTTTCGCGTGAGCGATAATAAAAGGCTATTATGCCTGTAATCACAATCGGCAAGGCTAAAAAACAAACAGTCTGCATACCCCCCTCCTTATAAGTAAAGTAGCTTTTAAAAAGCATCCTCTTTGGAATGAACTATGTCCCCATCCTAACACATAAATCATACTTAGTCAAGCGTTGTAGGCCATAACAGACCATCCCCTATTAATGCGCCTCCAAGGCTTGACAAATGACATCAAATAGGCTACACTCCAAACAGCTTGGGAAATGCCCAATCAATTCTTTAATAACCGCAAAAATTAAAAAGGAGGTAGAGGTAGTGGTATCGGAAAAATAAGGACGGACAGACAGGCGATTATTCGATCATTCAAGCCCACAAAAAAAAAGGGGGGGTAAATGAAAACAAGAATCATTATCGTAAGCTTATTCGTTGCATTGCTTGCTTGCATTCCGGTGCAAGCCAACACCACAGTTCAATTGGAAGGACCAGCTGGTACTGGTATCGGGGCTGATTTAATTTTCAGTTATACTGGTCTAAGTGCGACAACGGGGACAATAAACCTGTCTCTCAGTAATGTGTCCTCGACGTCCTCGGATGATCTGATCATTCTCACCTTCAACGCCCCCGAAGGCGTAACAGGTGCATCTTTGACATCATCCACCAACCCATGGTTATTTGATTTTAACCATGACGGAATCAATGCGGGCGGTTTTGGAATGTTTGATGCCTACCTGTTTCTGGCAAATGGGCTGGAGCCGGGCCAGACCGACTCGATGACCATCGGCCTCACAGGAACAGGCTTGGACGAAATGACTGAAATGGATTTTCTCAGCCTCCTATCTGTTGGGGGCTTGCAAAAAAGCACCTTAGCGGTCTTCGAAAATCCCGCCTATTTTGGATTTTCATACGCGATTCCGACAAGCGGGCAGCAACCCGTCCCAGAGCCGGCTACCTTGCTGCTTTTTGGGTGCGGTATAATCGGACTTGGAGGATTGAAACGGTGGCAGAAGAAAGCATAATGATTTTGCCACCAGCAAGATTTACACGGAAAGGGAATCTATCCCCTTTCCGTTTTTTTATACATAATATTATGTCCTCTTGATATTGACAGAGATATCTGATATCCTGCTAAAGTATTGACAAAGATGCATTGGAGAGGTGGCTGAGTGGTCGAAAGCGGCACACTGCTAACGTGTTGACCTCTAATCGGGTCCCAGGGTTCGAATCCCTGCCTCTCCGCCTTCGTCCGCAGTAGCGGACTTCGGCGGACAAGGTCCGCAAGAAGTTCGCGAAGGCGGACTTCGCTCACATTTATAGAGTAGCAGTCCGTGAGTAGCTTGCGAAGGCGAGCTTCGCTCAAAGTAACTTATGTATTACGTTTATATTTTATTATGCGCTGACGGGCATCTATATACCGGATGCACTTCAGATTTGAAAGAAAGATTAAAAAAGCACACTGACGGTCATGTCCCAGCCACAACAAATCGATTACCACTGAAATTATCCTGTTATTTTGCAATTCAAGATAAATATAAAGCATTTGAGTTTGAAAAATATCTCAAATCTGGCTCTGGTAGAGCTTTTATAAAAAAGCATTTATTATAAAAAATTATGATTGGAATATTCGTTATCTTTGTTTTGGCGCTGGCGATTGTCGGAGCTTTTTATTTGATTAAATATCTCCAAAAATAAGCTTAGGTTTATAGTTTAGCGGATCAGAGCGGTACGACGTACGTCGGACAGGTCTCGATTATGTTTCAATTTAAATTTATGCGCTTATAGCTCAGTGGATAGAGCGTCTGGTTGCGGTCCAGAAGGTCGCAGGTTCGATTCCTGCTAAGCGCACAAGGAGTCTCCATAGCTCAGTGGATAGAGCGTGTGGTTCCGGTCCACAAGGTCGCAGGTCCGATTCCTGCTGGGGACACAAAGACATATTGGCATTTGAACATTTTGACATATCAGCATTTTAGCTTACATACATCTCGATGTCTGTATTTTGCTAAAATGTTAATATGTTGAAATGTTTTTTATTTTTCTCTTTATACTTCATCCATTATCCACTATACTTATCGTATGACCCATCTCGACACTCCCCTCAAAAATCTGCCGCGCGTGACGCCCAAATATGTCAAGACCCTGTCCAAGCTGGGACTTTTTTCCGTGCGGGATCTCCTTTTCCATCTGCCTTTTCGCTATGACGACTTCCGCCGGACGGTCGCGCTCGAAGAGGACTATCTTGAAAAAAACGTGACCGTGGAAGGCCACATCACACGCGCCAAAAATATCCGGACTTGGAAAAAGCGGATGACTGTGACGGAAATCATCCTAGAAGATGAAAATGGGACTCCGTTGAAAGCTATATGGTTCAACCAGCCGTATATCTTGGATAGTTTAGTCATTGGCTCAATCGTCCGCTTGTCCGGAAAATTATCCTTGAGCGATAATGTTTTTTCGATGAGTAATCCGGCTTGGGAAAGAGCGGCGCGCGACGCTACCAATACCGGTCGGCTCGTGCCAATCTATCCCGAAACCAAAGGACTCACGTCCAAATGGCTGCGCTGGCAGATCAAAGAATTTTTGCCCTTAGCCCAAGATTTGCCGGATGTTTTGTCCGCCGAGATTAGAGAAAAATATCATCTGTATGATATTTTCACCGCTCTCACCCAATTGCATTTTCCCGAATCACAAGAGAAACTTTTACGCGCGCAAAAACGGATGGCGTTTCAAGAAATGTTTTTAGTGCAGCTGCAAGCGCAAAAAGTCCGACAAGATTGGGCGGAAAAATCCGCACTCAAAATTCCTTTTGATGAAAAACTCATCCAAACCTTTGTGAAAAAATTACCCTTCAAACTGACTGACGCCCAACGGAAAGCCACCCTTGAAATTTTGAAAGATCTGGAAAAGCCGCAACCGATGAACCGTCTTCTAAACGGTGACGTCGGTAGCGGAAAAACGGTCGTAGCCGCCGCGGCGGCCCTTGAAACCATTTCGGCCGGCCAGCAAGTGGCCATTATGGCTCCGACCGAAGTTTTGGCCAAGCAGCATTTTGAAAGTTTTTGCGAATTGTTCAAAGATTATGATTTTAGCATTGGCTTAGTTACTGGCGCTTACAAAAAATTGAATCATGAAAAAAAGACGAGAACGAAGGCCACTCATAATTCAAACTTCATAATTCATAATTCTGACATTATCATTGGCACGCACGCCCTCATTCAAAAAGACGTCGCTTTTAAAAATTTAGCTCTTGTCATCATCGACGAGCAACATCGTTTCGGCGTCGCCCAACGCGCCACTTTACAGCAAGAGACCGCCAGCATTGATGATGGAAATAAGAAGACCATTCCTCACCTGCTCACTATGACGGCTACACCCATCCCCCGCACTTTGTCCATCGCTTTCTTTGGCAGCTTAGATTTATCCATTCTCGATGAAATGCCGAAAAATAGAAAGCCGATCATTACAACCATTGTTGCGCCGAGTGAACAAGAAAGGATATATGAATTCATAAGAAGTGAAATCAAAAAAGGTCCCGCCCGCAACGCTTCGTTAGCGGACGCTAGCTCGCGTAGCGATGCGGGCGGGCGCCAAGCTTTTGTCATTTTGCCTTTGATTGAAGAATCTTTGTCCGAATCTATGATCGACGTCAAAGCCGCCACCCAAGAACATGCGCGATTAGCAGAAAAAGTATTTCCCGAATTTAAATTAGGACTTTTGCATGGTCGCCTGAAACCGAAAGAAAAAGAGGAAGTCATGCATAAATTTAAAAATAGAGAATTTGATATCTTAGTCTCAACTTCAGTGGTGGAAGTGGGCGTGGACATTCCCAACGCCACCGTGATGATCATTGAAAATGCTGAGCGCTTCGGCCTCTCACAACTCCATCAATTCCGCGGCCGCGTCGGCCGTGACATCCATCAGTCTTATTGTTTTCTCTTTTCACAAACTAAATCTGAAAGATTGCGCACGCTGGAAAAAACCAATGACGGTTTTGTCATCGCTGAAGCGGATTTGAAGTTGCGCGGCCCGGGCCAATTCTTCGGCTTGGTGCAGTCCGGCCTCCCCGATATCACTATGGAAAACCTGACCAACGTGAAACTCATCAAATTCGCCCGCGAAGAAGCGGCCGCTGTTCTTAAGAGTGATCCACAATTAAAAAAGCACCCGATGCTGGCGGATGCCCTGCAAAAATTTTCCGGGAAGATTCATTTAGAATAATCACAGCATGAGGACATCGGGTGTCCATTAGGGACACCCGATGTCCCTAATGTCGAAAGTCCTTTCTTTTCACGTAGATGCTTTTCGTATAAGCTACCTATTGGTTTTGAAACATTAAACTCTTTAAGTGATTTTAAAAATCTAAAATAATCTCCCTCACAAGAAAAAATTTCCCGCTTATCAGTGCCGCGATTATATATATGATAATATTCTTCTGTTATCAGTTCTATTTTTCTTTGCATAAATTAAAAATTATATCCTATGCATATCCTAAGGCCTAATCTTGAGAAGATTCTCATACACCTCTACCATCTTCTTCGCGCACACTTCCGAAGTAAATTGTAAACGCGCGATGCGGGCGGAAGTTTCACTAAAGTTATTTCTTAATTCAATATCATTCACTAATTTTAAAACTGCCTCAGTAAAGTCTTTTTCATTTTCGGGAACCAGAAAGCCATTGCCGTTGTTCAGCACCAGACTGCTTGCACCCGTAGCTTTGACCGCTACGATTGGGAGGCCGCAATACATCGCTTCCGTCATAACCATTCCTTGGGTTTCAGAAAGAGAACTATGCACGAAAATATCCGCCGCGGCGTAATAGTTTTTGATTTCCGAGCGCGCGATTACCCCACAGAAAAAAACTTTGTCGGCGATGCCAGCTTCAGAACAAAACTTTTTCAGCCGCGGTGCCAAGTAACCATCTCCTGCTACCAAAAATTTAACCTTATTGTTTTTCAAAACTGGCAAAAGAGCGCGAAACAGAAATTCCATATTTTTTTCTTCCGTCAGTCGATGAGTTGAAAGAAGCACAGTCTCATCTGTTGCAATGCCATATTTTTTCCGAATAGCATTTCTGTCCGCGCCAGCGAAATCTTTTTCCACTACGCCAGTGGCCACCGGGAAAATATTTTTATTCGTCACGCCCCAAGTGCGTAAGTTAGGAATGATGGAATCAGTCGGCACGATCACCGCGTCCGCCCGATTGGCGAAACTCACCGCTTTTTTGATGATATAATCAGCGGCCATTTTTTTAGGTATGAATGGCACGAAGTTAGTATATTTATCATAAAGCGTGTGCCAAGTGAAAACTAATGGTATCCTTTTCTTTTTTGCCCAATAGAAGGCCGCGCTTCCAAGTAAATTAGGATGCTGAGCATGGATGATGTCAATGTCCATTTTTTTTAAAATCCTACGCATCTTCCATGAATACGGAATGGCCAAGGGAAATTTGAATTTAACTTCAATGTCGAGCGCCGGATAACGAAAGACGTTCTTATCCGTGTCGACATAACCGGGAAAACGCGGCGCAAAAATATAGACCTGATGACCTAAGCTTTCCAATTCCCGCCGGAAAGTCTCGATGGACGTCGCCACACCATAGGGATTGGGCAGATAGTTGTTGGTAAAAATAGCAATGCGCATATAACAGTAACAAGTTTATAAAGTTAGAAAGTTAGAAAAGATAAACCATCGTTCTTTATGAACTTGATGAACTTGATAGACTTGATAGGCTCTCTCAATTTTCTTCGAAGAAATCAAAAATATCTTCGAAAACATGTTCGTTACGGATGTCCGAAATGAAAGTATGATAGGCCTTATCGATATATTTTTTCTGTTTGACTGTTGAGCCAATCTCGGAAAAAATCTTTTCCAAGCTATCCTTGGTCACGATATGGTCACTGGTCGATTGCATAATTAGGCATGGTTGGCTGATGTTTGGCAATTCGCGCCGGACTTCGGCCGTCATCCGGAAAACTTCCAAAACACTTTTGATCGGATAGATCTGGTACGATATCAAGCGCGTGATGAACCGGCGGTCTCCGAAACTGGGGGGATAATATTTTTTCTGATACGCTTTAAAAATACTCACAACCCTAGCCAGCCAAGTGGCCGCTTTTTCATTGCGGATAGTATGCGGCATAGCCATCAGCACTAGTCCAGCAATTTCCGGCTGATCCTTGGCCAACATTACCGCCAAATTCGCCCCCATTGAAGTGCCGGCGACATAAATTTTCTGATGATCCTTCTTCAAACTGTCATAAGCGATCCGCACGTCCTCCAACCATTCCTCCCATCTGACATCTTTCAAGTCTTTGGGATGCGTGCCATGGCCTTTCAGCACCGGTCCGGAAACGGTGTAGCCTTTTTCGTTGAGAAACATCCCCAATCTCCGGACTTCATAAGGAACACTCGTCCAACCGTGGATGAGCAACACCGCCTTGCCATTAGTGCCGGGAAAATAAAAAGACCGCCCTAAAACCGCGTGGTCTTTCTGATATAGATCCTCAGGCTTGTCAAAAAGGATGCTTTTGGCTTTTGTATAGATATTTCTGACCATATGCTCCCTATTTTACTCCTTCTCCGTTTTTTTGCAAAAGCTCCTTGGCTTCACGATTCTTGTAAAGATTGATGACAATGATAGAGATGGCCGCTACGGCGAAAATTATCCAACCGATCCAGCTGATATAGAGTTTCATTTCCCGCCAGAGATAGCCGTAGAAAGAACCCATCGCCACCAAAAAACTGCTCCAGACGATGCCGCCATAGAAAGAATATCTGACAAATTTTTTGAAATCCATTTTAACGATGCCGGCCGCCACAAATGTCGCCCAGCACAGACCCGTAGTGGATTTGACCGCAAAAATAGTTTTGCCGCCGTGAGCCGCAAAATATTTTTCCATCCGCATCACTAGATTTTCCGTAATGCCCATATATTTCCCGACGCGGCGTACAAACCCCAAGCCCCAGCGATATCCCAAACCATAGAAAATCACATCCCCGATCATATCTCCGACAATGGAAAGCAAAAGAACGATCGGCCACCAAAAAGCGCCCAGTGACGCTAACATCGCGGCAATGACCGTCACCACAGGACCTTCCGCTATCATAAGCGGCAGCATCACGAAATAGCCGTATTGCTTGAGAAAGGAAAAAATAAGTTGTCCGGTTTGTTCCATAGACAAAGTATAGCAAATTTATGCCCGATGGGAAGATGTCGACCTTAAGGTTCAATAAATTGAACCTCTACGCCCATCCACTCTCAGTTTCCCGATCAGCGCCATCTTATCTTCTCTTTTCAACTTTTTCACGCGCGCTTCTTCGCGCAAAGCCGAAGATCGGTTCTTGAATTTTTTAGCGTAGACCAACCTGACCGGCCGGCGGCCGGCGGTATATTTGGCCCCTAGCTTTTTCTCATTGTGCTCGGCCACCCGACGCGCCAAGTCCGTCGTAATGCCGGTATAGAGCGTCTCGTCGGCGCATTGCAAGATGTAAAGATAATACATTGAAATTCCAGATTACATGATTTCACTAAGAAGCTCCTTCCGCCCAATATTCTCTTTGGACGAATAAGCCACCACTGGATGGTTCCCGATTTTTTCTTGAATCATTTCCAATTGTTTTTTCTGAGCCGTCTTTTTCACCTTGTCGATCTTATTGGCCACGACCAGGATATTTTTTTTATGCTCTTCCAGGTCAGCCAACATCGCCAAGTCCGCTTCCGTCGGTCCGACCGCTGCATCGATGACTATGACGATTTTTTGCTTGTCATATTCGGCCACGAACAGATATTCTTCGATCAAAGTCCCCAGTTCAAGCTGCGTACTCTTGGACGCTTTGGCATAGCCATATCCGGGCAGATCCAAGAAATAGCAGTTGTCGTTGATGAGGAACAAATTAATCTCGCGCGTCCGTCCCGGCGTATTACTGGTGCGCGCCAAACTTTTTTGCTTGGTTAAAGAATTGATGAGGCTGGACTTCCCAGCGTTCGACCGCCCGACAAAAGCCACCTGCGGGCGTCCGTTATCGAGCGCCGAGTCAGACCCCAAAATACCTTTCACGAATTGGGCTTGAGTGATGTTCATGTGTGTAAAATATTTGTAATTATTTCAACCTATTGACTTCATTATACGTCCTTAATCGGTCTCTGACTATTTTTTCCATTTCTAAATGTGAAACACTGCCGGAGTTTTCCAAAATTTTCTTATCATTTAAAATCAAAAAACCATCCAATTTCTCAATCCAATTTTTCATATACATCACTCTTTGTTCCACGCTTTGAAGTTCCGCGAATGACAAGAATTGTTCCACTAGAAGATTAAGTCTTTTTAGCTCCAGTTCCGCCAGATAGTTTTTAGCCACCTGCGCTTGTTCTCTGGTGATAATTTCCCCTTTCCAATTCGTCAGTCCCAAATTTTTCTTCCCGCTGTTGATCCTGGAAACAACAATCTCAGACGCCGTGAGTCCGGTAATGGCGAAATGAAATTTATTTTGCACTGTAGCGAAAAACTGCTTGGCATAATCCGCCTTCGAATCATAATCGGCGCTAGTGGCGAAAACATCGCGCACTTTCTGATAGAAATTAGCCTCCGAGGTTCTGATCTTCCTAATCCGCTCCTCCCACTCGGTGAAATATGATTTCTTCACTCCGCCTTCCGCCAACCTTTCGTCGTCCATCACAAAACCTTTCACTATATATTCCCGCAACTTTTGTGTCGCCCAAATACGGAATTGCGTGCCACGTAAAGATTTCACCCGATAACCGACGGAAATGATTACATCTAAATTATAGAAATTAACATCATATTTTTTACCATCCGTGGCAGTATGCTGGGATTTCCGGCATACTGAATTTTCCACCAATTCTCCCTCTTTGAAAACATTTCCTACATGTTCAGTAATAGTCTTCCTATCTTTGTCAAAAAGCTCCGCCATCTGCTTTTGCGAAAGCCAGACCGTCTCATTCTCAACTGCTACCTCAACTTCTGTTTCACCATCTTTGGTTTTATAAATAATTATTTTGTTTTTTATTTCCTCCATTTTTGCTAAGTTAGTTTATTATAATGATATTGTATCATTATAATCAATTCCTAGCAACAGCCGCCAAACATGCTCATTTATCTTTCAGCATTCACGAACACTTCCTAATCAATTCAACTAGCTCTCCTCTCTTGTCTCTCAGAAAAACAACCTTATCATATTCTGAATATAGAACATTATCAACTTTGGAGCGGTTCAAATAGTAATGGTCTAGAAGTGGCCAGTTGGATGTCAGGAGTTTTTGGTACCATATTTCTGTGGCATATTCTAACTCGATCATTTCAAACTTAAATCCGCAACAACTTGCATATCCCTCAAAAAAAATTGTGGTCGCATCTTTCTTATTATTTAAATGTTCGAAATCACGTCGGATGATACACATATTAAAAGATTGAATGAATTCCAAATAGGGATTGCCAACTCCACTAAAATCCCAGTCGCAGATTCCCAAAACTCCTCCTTTATCATTCAGTAAGATATTGCCCTTGTGAAAATCTCCGTGACAAACTGCCAGCAGTTGTTCATCTTTTTTTGTGAAATCTCTTTTTTCAAGTAATGAAGTTTTAATTTCTATGAATTCCAATGCTTTCTTGTCATATTCATCTACTGCGTCCTTCTCTTTGATGATTTTTTTTATTTCTTCATATTGCATGACTGATTTCTTCTGGTCCAGAATGCTCCAAGTCGAAATGCTTTCAATCGCTTCTGGAATCGCAACATTCATGGAAACCGCATGGATCTTGCCCAACGTTTCACCAAGCTTTTTCACCAGTGCCAACCGCTCGGGACCACCTTCTGCCGGAGAATACTGTACGTTCTCGACATAGGGAAACACAGAAAATGTCTGACCAGAAAAAGTGACATGCGATTTTCCTTGTTTATTTTTCAATGGCAAAACAACTGGCAGGTCAGAATTCTCACTAATATAATTCGCCACTCTTTCAGAATTATCAATCTTCTCCACGTCAGTCTTTTTGAAATTTTTGACGAATAATTGACTACCGTCTTCCGCGGAAACAATCACATTCCGAGCGCTTATCCCCTTTTCCACCTCATTCAAAAACGTCAACTGCGTAAATCCATATTCTTCTGCTAGCTTGTCCAATATTGGCCAATCCATAATTTTGTAAACTTAGTTTATATTTCTTACTCCTTCCAATCCTCAATCACCAACTTCTTCCCTGATTTTTTGATGACCATTTTTTGTTTTTCTCTAATTTTGAGTTCACTGACCAGCTCCGACGGGATGACGATGGAAAGGCTACGTTTCCCGACCCGCGTCACTTTCCGCACATATTTTTGTTCCATATTTTTTATCTTAAGTTTGTTACGTAGCATGCTACGTAACACCTCCAGTTTACGCCCGAAACAAACTTTTGGCAAAAAACAGCCCTGTTATAGGACTGCTACATTGCACGCAAAACAAATCATTTTTTATAACCATACTAATCCACATGCCCATCCTTAATGCTATTTTTCGAAGTTACTACGCAAGTTTTATATATATTCTTTTCATCCTCCGCGTAGTAAGAACGCGAGATTGGATCTGGAACGTCGAATGTCGCCGCATCCGACCCCTCCAGTCTCTTCCCCATACAATATGCCACATTCTTATCTTTGGCATAATTGATATTAAAAACTTTAAATGTTTCTGGATTAGCGCCTGTTATCATATCATTTCCAAAAAAAACATGTTCATCATCTTTGGAATACGTATTATCTATAGCGACAAACTTATCCACATTAGCTCCAGAAATTGTTCTATTATCATAATAAATATTATTCTTCCATCTCATATAGTTACCGATAAGAGAAATTTCATCAGGTTTAATCCCTTCCACTTTTCTAGTGCCATAATATAGTGATTCCCTATCCCTAGAATAGCCGTTCCCCAAAAACGAGAATGATGAAACATCCACACTGTCAAATACCTGACCAGATGAATAAACGTGATTATCGTCCTTTGAGTACCACCTATTAATGAAAACTAACGAATCAGGGTCTGCACCAGGAACAACATTCTCTGTAAAATACACATTTTTATCATCCATTCCCTGTTGATTATCAAAGGCAATGAAAGTTTCCGGATTAGCACCTGTTACCAATATTTTTTCCCAACATACATATTTGCTATTTTTTTTAAACTGACTTGATGTTTTAAATTTCAATACATCAACCCCAGTTTTTCCATAAATCTTCCCAACATCCATGATAAGCGGCGACAGATTGATTTTATCTCCAATTGTTAGCTCACTGGCATCTCCACTAGTGATGCCAATCTTTTTTAAATCGTCAACCGACATCATTTTCATCTCATCTTTAATATCATCCAATACTTTAGAGAGATCTACAGCTCCTAATTCCCTAACAAGATCTTGTTGATCTAGGTCATAGGATAGTATGTCCCAAAGATTATCCTTAGGCTTAACCGTATAGATGATTCTTTTCAAACCGAAGGTTACATATTTAAAATCGCTTGTTAGACATTCGTCATCACGGATAGTTCCGTCGATGTGTTTATGCCCGTTTTGAATGTAAGGCTCGCCCTTCTGGGATTTCGGCACAGCATTATTTTTCGTATTACTTATAATATTGCCCGGATTTGAATTTTTCTGCATCTTCGAAAATCGCCACACAAACGTCCCTGCTGTAATGGCAGCAATGATAATTATTATCACGCCGATTTTTGTATCAATTTTTTGATTTTTCATTTTAATTTTTGCGAAATTTCTTTGTTATGTAGCATGCTACGTAACACCTCTAGTTTACGCCCAAATAGAAAACTATTGCAAGGCAATGTTAGAACTTCTTCTCCTCCAGCGCATCTTCTCCACATAAACAATCTGCCACCAGCGGACACCTAGGACATAGCCCAGCATCATTCCACCGGCAAGAAATATTCCGGCCACGCTGACCGGTAATTCCCCAGATGATGAATTGTTAATACGCTCCGTGTCGATAAGTGCGTACGCAATCACCGCTAAGAGCATCCCCAGTATTATGGTCAAAAAAATATAGAGTCGTCGCTTATTTTTATTTCCAATTTTTATTCGCATATTTTTCCTGTTCATTTCTGCCACCTGACATTTTCCATATTCTGGAGGATCGGCACGCCATTGACCGAATGGACGAACCAATTGAAAGCTCCTATGAGAATGGCGGCGATGATGCTCGCACCGATGGCGGAACCCAAACCAAAGAAGATGCCTTGGAAAAAAGAGCGCCTGAAAGAGCTCGTCCTTTTCACACTGGCCGACAATTGTTCAACGCTTTCAGCTAACTTATTATTTTCGTTTTCCATTTTGTTTTTGTGGATAATCAACTTACTTGCTTCCATTTTACGCCCAAAAGCCTGCTTTGGCAAAAATTGAAATGCAGAAACAAAAAAACAGGCCCGCGCCTGAATTTTTTCTTTAGTACCGCGTATGGGATTCGAACCCATGATTTCCAGGATGAAAACCTGGCGTCCTGGACCGGACTAGACGAACGCGGCATAATTAATTTTTCTTGTTCTTCAGCATTTCCTTTATCCTTCTCCTGCCAGCGGCAGATTTCCAATACTTCTCAGCTTCTCTTGCAAGACTTTCGTCAGGCAAAACTTTCTCTAATATCATATGATCAAATTCACCAAAATTTCTTGTTGTTCTAACACCTTTATTTTTGTGTTTTTTAATTCTATTTACTATATCTTCAGTAAAGCCTGTGTATGTTTTCTGTTTATCTTGACTTACTAATAAATAGATAAAGTAGTTATTCAAAAATCGGACTACCCGCCTCGACTCGCGGAGACGACCGCTCGTCGACGCGAGGCGGGGACGAACGCGGCATAATTTTTTGCTAATAAATAGAGTGCCTAAGACAGGCACGCTTATTTCAGACATCAAAAAGATTCTAACATAGAAAAATTATTCAGTCAATCCCGCGTTATTCATCATCACAACACCGCACTCTTTCGGCGTGGAAAATGGACGGATCATCGCTGTCGCGGCTGCCCACCGCCCGCAAAAATTTTTCCTCCATATAATCGGTGGGCAAAGGCGGGACCTTGGCAGCTGGCAGAAAAACTCGCACCACATTCCCCTCTTCATCCACTATCGTCACTTCGTTTTTTTGAAAATCACGGATTTTCCCGTGAATGGCGGCGTCCCTGGGAATTTTGTTCTTCGACCAGCCGCCTAAAAAACTCCCGACACCCAAAACTCCGAAAAAAATTCCCAGTCCAAGAGCTCCCAAAAAGAACCATACAGCAACAGTGTCAGGGTGTTCGCATTTCCCGCAGAACAGTTCCACTTGGTTGGCGAAATAGATGGCGAGTGCCACCGCTAGGACAAAAAAAGCGATGTAGTCATAGGGCAGAGTCGCGAAAAAAATTTTCATCCCAGGAAAGCCCAGTGTCAAAAATTTTTCCAGTCGGGTCTTTTCAACGAAATAGAAAATGAGACTGACCAATAGCGCGCCGAGAATGATCATCAGGAGAAGCGCCCCTTCCAGACCTAATTTTTCCAAAACAAAAACGAAATGGCTACGCATCCTGATTCTTTTGCGCTTAATATCCGCCATCACGCGACTTTTTATATCCACAGCTTCTTTGTCCGAATTTTCGTTGTTCATATCTTTTTCCCCTTACTAATATTGGCTTGATTATTTTTTTCCATTTCTGCCGCCATCCTTTTTTTGGCTCGATTGATGAGCGTACCCACCGTGTTTATGGGCTTGCCCAGAATCTCGCTGATTTCTTCATACGATTTGTCCGAATAATAGCGTAGCACCAAGACTTGCTTGTATTTGAACGGCAGTCGATTGATGACCCGATCCACTTCCTGCCTGTCTTCCTCCCGCATATGGGCGATGTCCGCCGCCTCTTCCGAACTGGACATTACCAGCATATCCTTCGTCGCTGTGATGTCTTCCCATGGGATAAAACGCTTCAATGATCTCCTTTTGATATGATTGACCGCCTCGTTGTGAGCGATGCGATAGATCCAAGAAGAAAATTTCCGGCTAATGTCATAGCTGCGCAGATTGCGAAAAGCCTTGATAAAGACATCTTGCAAAAGATCCTCCGTCTCTTCACGCGCGCCCGTCAAGCGATAAAGATAGGCAAAAAGCTTACCTTGATATCTCTCAATCAACTCGGCATATCTTTCCGGATCATGCTCTCGCACAATCTCCACCAATTCATTGTCGGTCAATTCTTTTTTGGGGTTATTTTTAAGCATTATTAGTACTGAAATTTATGGTTTGTATTTCAACATAATAATGATACTATAATATCAGAAAATCCGCGAACCCATAATAATGACTAAATTTTGGCTATGATTATCCTCTCCATCGAAACTTCCTGCGATGAAACGGCAGCGGCCGTCACCCGGAGTGATCCGACCGGCTCGACACTTCTCTCTGATATCGTCTCGTCCCAAGTGAAGCTGCATGCCGCGTGGGGCGGAGTCGTCCCGAACTTGGCCGCGCGCGAACATTTGAAAAATATTATGCCCGTCATCAAAGAAGCGCTGGCGGGTGCGAACGTGACACAAAAAGATATCGACCTGATCGCGGTCACCAACGGCCCCGGACTCATTCCCGCTCTTCTGGTCGGAGTCGGTGCCGCCAAGACGCTCAGCTACCTTTGGAACGTCCCCCTTCTTGGCATCCATCATATCGAAGGGCACATCTACGCAAACTTCGTTCGCGAAGTCAAAATTCACCCGCCTGCCGGTGAGGCAGGAAAATCAAAAATCAAAAGTGATGAGGTTAAATTCCCAATACTTTGTCTTGTAGTTTCAGGCGGGCATACGCAACTGGTCTTGATGAAAAAGCATCTGGATTATGACATTGTCGGACAGACTCTGGATGATGCCGCCGGAGAAGCTTTTGACAAGGTCGCAAGGATTCTGGAGCTGGGCTATCCGGGCGGACCAGCCATCTCAGCTCGCGCCGAGAAATTTAAAATTACTGAAAACCCTAAATACCAGCTGCTCGATACTGAACTGCCGCGACCGATGGCCAATTCCAAAGATTTCAATTTTTCTTTTTCCGGCTTGAAAACCGCCGTACTATACAAATACCGAGCCTTGCAAAAGGATCTGCCGGACGATAAAAAGGAAATTCTCATCACTGAATTGGCGGCTGAATTCCAAAAAGCCACCACTGATGTCCTCGTCGCCAAAACCATCGCCGCCGCCAAGAAATATGGCACCCGGACCATAATGCTGGCCGGTGGAGTGAGCGCCAACACGAAACTGCGCCAGACATTGGCGGAAAAAGTTACCAAAGAGTTGGAAGGGGTCGATTGTATATTACCCGATGTGAAATATTCCGGCGATAACGCTGCAATGATCGGAACGGCCGCCCATTTCCACATCCAAATGACAAAAGAAAAAAAGATTTGGAAAGATAACTGGAAAAAATTGGAAGCCTTGGCCGATTTAAAATTGAAAAATTTATGACAGAAAAATTAAGAATGCTTTTTTGGGGAATGCTCGCAGCGCTCGGTGCTCTAGCCTTAGAATCACTAGTGATGGTTTTTGCCACCCCTATAAATATGGTTGGATCAGTTGATGCGCCCGCCTGGTTTATGCCAATCGGGGTTTTCATCGAAGAACTTTTCGCCATCACGCTGATTGGAAAACTTCTGCAAAACAGCCCAGACAAGAACAATATTTTCGCGCGAGCAATTTTTTTTGGCATCGGCTTTTCCCTGCCGGAAATATTGCTCAATTTTGCCAACTTCTCTGACTTATCCCAAAAAATTCTCTCAGCCTATTTGGGACTTCTTCTCATCCATACCGCCACCGCCGGGATATTCGGCTGCTATTTTTCCCGCAAAGAAGGTCTCCGTCCAGAAGCCATTTTCTTTTTAGGCTTGGCTATACTCTCTCACCTTGTTTTTAACCTTTCGGTCATTTCCAGCCTAAGCATCTGGCTGAGCCTGAGTATCCCGCTCGTAACGCTTTTTATCTGTTTTTCAGCGCTAAAAATAGCCCCCGTGAAAACTGCCTTGCCAACCCGAAAAAATTAAATTATAATTCAAGTAAACTAACCAGCTAAAACAAAACTATGACAAAAGTTAAAAAATCTTTTTTCGAAAAATTGACCGGCGCCAAAAGGATCGAAGATGAAGAAGAAAACACGAACACTTTCGAAAGAGAGAGAAGTTTTTCTTCCGCCCCGGAAATCTATTCCGAAGACACGGAAACGGAAGTGCTCTTCAATTCCGCGCCGCGCCGCGCGAGGCGGGATGAAGTTAATTTCTCCTCCCCGCAAGAGGATGGTGAAGGCCAGCTCACCATTGATGTCTATCAGACCGACAACGATGTCGTCATCAAGTCCACCATCGCCGGCGTCAAACCGGAAGATTTGGACGTCAGCATCGTGAATGATATGATCACTATCCGCGGCGAAAGAAGACAGGACGATGAAGTGAACGAAGAAAATTACTATTATCAAGAATGTTATTGGGGCGGCTTCTCCCGCTCCATCATCTTGCCCGTCGATGTCCTTCCTGATAAGATCGAAGCCTCGATGAAAAACGGCATCTTGACCATCAAAATGCCGAAAGCCGACAACACTCGCACGAAGAAGATCCAAGTCCGCGGGTTCTAAATTATTTGAAAAATATCATCTGCAAAAACACGAGATTAGTTTCTCGTGTTTTTATTTTGAATTGTAAAATTGAAAAATCTCCCTCAATTACCTTTTCCTCTGTTTTATGCTATATTTTATTTATGAAAATATCCAAATTTTTATCAGTTTTGTTTTGTTTGTTTTGGACATTCCCCGTCGCCGCCCAAACCGGAAACGGTCTTCTGGGTGATTTTTCGCAGCCATTGTTGCCGGACAAGATCCCTTCCGATCTGAACATAGACGTCAATGGAAAGACTTATGACTTCTCGCCTTCCGATGTTTTGAGCCTGATTGATGAAACTGCGGAAATTTCCCCCATTGCAACCTACCGGTCCGAGATAGAAAACCCAGACTTTTGCCGATACAAAAAATCACTAGACTGCCGCTTGGTTTTCCCTTACGCCAATTATGCCCATATAAAAAGGGCCTACGTCCGCAATCTTAAAACAGCAGCCCTTCAAACCTTTCTCCAAAATCTGGCCCAGAAGACCGACATGGGTCCCGTAAATGCCAAATTGCAGATGGCGGATGGAAAAGTTTCAGTTTTTGCTTTGAGCAGCCCCGGCATCCAGTTAGATCTGGATAAGAGTGAAAAAGCCATCGCTGAATTCCTCTCCCAAGGTGATTTCAAAGTAAAGCTCTCTTTACCGGTCAAAAAAACCGATCCGGAAGTGTCTACCGATTCTATTGATAATTTAGGTATCAACACGCTCATCGGTGAGGGAGTTTCCGATTTTCGCGGCTCACCGCGTAACCGAATTTTCAATATCAATACCGCCACGCAACGCTTCAATGGCCTCCTCATCAAACCGGGAGAAGAATTTTCTTTCGTGAAAAATCTGGGCGAAGTGGACGCCGAGCACAACTATCTGCCGGAACTCGTCATCAAGAATGACAAGACTGAACCGGAATTCGGCGGCGGCATCTGCCAAGTGTCCACCACCGCTTTTCGCGCCGCTATCTATTCCGGATTGAAAATCACTATGCGTCAAAACCACGCCTACCCGGTCAGCTACTATAATCCTCAAGGGATGGATTCGACCGTATACATTCCTCGCCCTGATTTACGCTTCGTGAACAACACTCCCGGTTATATCCTCATCGAAACCAAGATCGTCGGCACCAAATTATTCTTTGATTTTTATGGCACCTCGGACGGCAGGAAGACCGATGTAATCGGACCGAAAGTCCTAGAACACAATTCTGATGGCTCGATGAAGACCACTTTTACTCAAGCAGTTTATGATAAGGATGGGGCCTTGATCAGACAAGATGTTTTCAACAGCGCCTATGCTTCCCCCGCCAAATATCCCCATCCGGGAGCAGAGCCGGTTTTCACGGAAAAACCGCAAGACTGGTCGAAAAACGAATGGGAGAATTACAAAAAAGCTCATAGTCTGTAAAAAGATTGACTAATATAGCCAAATACGCTAGTATTTCATAGTGTTCGCGCCTGGGCAAAAGCATTATAACATCTTATCATTTGAGCATCTGGACATCTGTACACCCCTCCACTCTTGTTTTCCGCTAAAATGTTCATGTTTTATGATTTTGCGCTGGTAGCTCAGTGGATAGAGCAGTAGCCTTCTAAGCTATTGGTCGCAGGTTCGATTCCTGCCCAGCGCACAAGACATTTTATCATTTGAACATACTAACATTTTAACATCTCCCATGATTTATTCTTGCTAAAATGTTAAAATGCTAAAATGCTTCATAGTTACGCGCCCGTAGCTCAATGGATAGAGCACTTGTCTTCCCTGCCCGCTGTCACGCCCTCGTGGTGAAATGGATATCACATTTGGCTTCGGACCAAACATTTCAGGTTCGAGTCCTGGCGAGGGCACAGCGTGGCTGGCGGGGGAACAAGGGGTTGTAGGTTCGACTCCTGCCGGGCGCACAAAAAATTCACAGCAGCGGAGAAGTCTGCAGAGTGGCGAGTATCGTCTATCGGTTAAGACACCGGTTTGTGGTACCGGGAAGTTGGGTTCGACTCCCAGTACTCGCCCCCCTGCAGATTTCAATGTACAGGTACGCGCCCATAGCTCAGTTGGTAGAGCAGTTGCCTCTTAAGCAAACGGTCCCAGGTTCGAGTCCCGGTGGGCGCACACAAAAAAACAAACCTTAAGGTTTGTTTTTTGTTCATCTTGGGACACGCCGCGGAACAATTATTTGGCCGGCGGTTGTTGAGCGTCAAGTATTTTTTTGACTTCATTGACCATCTCAGTCGGAGTAAAAGCAGACTTGGTCAAAAAGCCGTTGGCACCCAACTCGATTGCATTCTCTAGGCTATCAATCAGATTGCTGATAATGATGATTTTGATATTCGGGTCATATCCCCCACCGCGTAAAGTTTTTGTCAATTCAAATCCACCCATCTCAGGCATAATGAGGTCGGAAAGCACGACATTAATCTTTTCCTTATTGATGATTTCCAAAGCCTGCTTACCGTTCTCCGCTAAAAACACTTCAAAGCCGGACTCGGAAAATTTTCTCTGAAAAATTTCGGAAATCATCGAATCATCTTCAACTATTATTATCTTGGACATACTTATTGGTTTACTGGATTAATTTAATTATATTTTTACTAAACCTCTTTGGCTACGACATTTTCCGGCTGCTTGGTCGGAATTTCAATGATGAAGCGTGAGCCTTTGCCTTCCCCCTCTGACTCCGCCCAAGTGCGTCCACCATGCGCTTCCACCATAAGTTTCACGACATACAGGCCAAGACCTGTTCCTTCGACATTGAGATTGGCTGTATCCTTTCTGGAAAATTTGGCGAAAAGATAAGGAATATTCTCTTTGGCAATCCCCACCCCCGTATCAGATACCGTCACACGGACGACCGGCCCAAACAGAATCTCCTTCTGTTCATCATCTCCGGCCTGCCACTGATAGTGTGACCGTTCATCCAATTCGATTTCCATCTCCACCTTTCCTTTCCGTGTATATTTTACCGCGTTATCGACAAAGTTGAAAATGGCCTCAAAAATTTTTCCCTTGTCAAGAATAAGTTCGGGCAGGGCCGCTTTGGGTTTTTCATATTTAAACTTAAGGCCCTTTTCTTCGGCCACCGGCAAAACCGTATCATAGATTTCCCGACAAATATCTTCCAGATACTGTTTTTTGAAATCCAGTTTCACTTTGCCATATTCCAAGCGAGAGGCATTGAGCAAATCATCTACCAAATTTATCTGCCGGTCATTGGCCAATTTTATATTTTCCAAAACCCTCCGCTGTTCCTTGGAAAGCTTGCCATATGAGCCCTCCAGCAGCATCGACAGATATCCCTTGATCGGCGTCGGAACCTTATGCAGCTGATGCGAAGCGATATAGATAAAGTCGGTTTTAGTAGCATCGATCCTTTCAAGTTTAGCATTGATGACCCTAAGCTTATCATTAGTCTCAGCCAAAGAATCCGTCATTTTTTGCAATTGGTCTTTTCTTCTGACTTCGTCTTTAACCGACTTAACCAGCCAAATACCAAGAACCGCAGATACGAAAACCGTAATACCAATTAAGACGATATTAGTCACATTCGCCAAGGGCGTAAAGAAAAATTGTGCACTAATCAAAGCAACAATTGCCACAACCAATGCCTGTGCGGCCAGCATTTTGATATGAAAAGCTTTGAATTTTACAATCATATATGCCAGAAAACCCATAAAAAAAGCCATCCCAAAAAGACCATACTGTTCTATTTTGAAACTAACAGTATCTGTTATAAAGCCCACACCCACTAAATAGCTATTCAATAATCCGGTTGAGAAAAAAGACATCAGAAATAATTCAATACCAAGTGAAATAAATATAATCTGTTTTTTTTGGTGGCTTTCTGCCCTCTTATATTTAAAAAAGGCAAAAAAAGCTATCCATAAAGCTATGAAAAATCCGATCAAATAATAGCTACTAGTGAAATATTTGCCTTCTACAGCTTGACAGTTGGCTATATCAAAAATTTTTAAATTAAAGATTGTCGGTGTCAATAGCACCATGGGCAAAAGAAAAATACTAAAAATTATTTTTTTCCCAAATGAAACATCTTTTTTTTCGATAAATACATAAATAAAATATAAACTCAAAATAAAAAAAAGTACATTCAAAATTCCAAGCAACGACCAAGCGAACATAATCAACCTACTATCATATGATTTCCAAATAATTAAATCCAACGATGTCCACAAAGAAAACGACACCACTATTCCTAAAAGAAGTTTGCTCACTAAAGATCTCTTGTCTTTGATGAAAACAAATACCCCCACTATTAGTGCAAATACAGTTGTAGGAATGTGGGAATAATATACAAAACTCAAAAAGTCTTGGTTTTGTGAAATAAAGGAGTAGCATGTTCCGACTTGCGAAACTAAATTAAAGTTCATTTATTTTTTATTTAATGATTTTTCGATGTCCCCCGGATAATACCGCCAGAATGGGTCATTTTCACTATCTGTGGTATAAATTTTAACAATAAGAGGCTTTACTCCGAATTTTTCATGTATTTTATTAAACGCCGGAATAACTATCCTATTTGTAAACTCTTTTTCATTCTTATTCAATAAATAATTCTCAAATAATAATCCGAAGCATATAAATATTGATAGAAATTTTTCATAAAAAATCGAAGGATTCTTACCATTCCTTATGATCCACTCTGACTCGTCATGAATTATTTTTCTATAATCCTTAACTGCGCCTTCAAGCAATCTATGATGAAAACCTATAAAATCCTCTCCTGAGATAGTTTTTATTTTTGAGAATTTCTTTCCCTCGGCCTCACCAAAATTTATTTCTTTTGCAACGTTGGTTTTTCTGCCTTGTTTTTTACCAAGTCCATTACAAAAAAATAGCTTACCAAGATAATATTTATCCTCATTTTCAGCTCTAAATTTATCTGCTAAATACTCTAGGCACACAGGCTCTACCCCGATGCTTTTTGAAAAATCCAAAAATCTCATAAACTCATTGTTTGGACTAGCTACATGCCTAGCCAACACTGCCCTGGGTTTTTCTCTTAATTTTTTTGGTACATCACCGTTTAAAAATTCCTCCACTTTTCCTCTAAGTTCCTTGTCATTCCATCTCCTCCAAATCTCTTCTTTAGCTTCTGGGAGCGACGTGTATATACTCCTTATATCAAACGCATTATCCTTATCCTTATTTTTCTTTTTCATGATTATAAATTGAAAACTTTTACAGAAAATCCCATTATCCGATAAAAACCTTTTTTACGACTGAAATTGCAGTAAAGGCCACGCCTGTCCACCAAGCATTAGAAACTATCGTGCTTCCCAGAAATATCTTCCAGTCTCGTTTTCTCAGGCCATTATATAAATGGTATCCCGGTCGCATATAAATTGTGGTGATCAACGGATCAAAATGGATCGATAGAAAAAGGAATTGCCCAATCTTGTTGCGATGAAAAACCCAATAAAGCAATCTTTTACCTTTCATTTTCCAGCTCTTCCGAGCCACCACTTCCTCTTCCTTAAAAAAATTCTCCACCAACTCTTTCACTGTTTCAATCCCCAACCAGTCTTTCTCGAGAAAGTCATAAATATAAAGGATCGAAAGAGTAATTGCTATCGCTAAAACAGCCATCACTACACCTCCATTAAGCGGTCCGAGCTTGTAAATGACAAACGGATACAGGACGTAATCAAAGGCATAATCGGTTGAATGGAAAACGATATGACCAATAGCTAATATTTTCAGATTAAGCTTCCTAAGGACACTCGGCATAACAATATAGTTTTAATTATTCAGCCGTATCGGCATTATTCCCAGACCCATCACTTCCTGCGGTTGTGTCACTCCCCTGATCATCACATTGATCATCTCCCTCTGCGCAAGCGCTCATATCTTCCGCTGGCGGATTATCCGAATTATATTGTACCGGATCGCTGCATTCTAACTCCTGTTCAGCAGCAGTCTCCTCATCGCAAAAAACCGTCAAGCAGTCTTCTTCGCCCGCATCACATTCCCATGGCTGGCAATTCTCATCGCTATCAGAATCACAAAGCGGAATCTGATTAGCCTTTCGTTGAACGATCTGATAATACCATATATCTTTTTCTTCATCGCCCGTACACCCATCGCCTTCTGCGCTTGAAGCGGGGTCGCATTTCCAGATAAAGCATCTGTCAAAAGTCGGGTCACAATCAGTTTGGCCTTCAATGATATAGTCCTTCTTGATTATCGTTCTATAAAAAGTAAGCGCTACCGATCCGATGATTAAAATAACAACGACCAAAAAAAATATTTTTGTTTTTCTATCCATAAAACTTTGTTTATCCCGCTTATTAATAATACCACGGAAGTATGTTGTTTAACATCATCATCCAACAGTGGATTATTTTTTGCTCACCTAATGGGCGACTACCGTCTGATCGGTGGTAGTTGTGCCTAGAATGGTTTTTGCAGGGGTGGCAGGTGCAGTGGAAACAGTAGGAACATCCGCCGCAACATTCTTATTCAAGTGGAAAATATCCGTAAGCCCGTCCAGATTTTTCTGGCTCTCTTCCTCCCTATCTTTCGCCGCTGCCGTATCATACTCAAAACCTTTCTCGTTGAAAACTGTTCCTTGACTCTTGTCCTTCATATAGGCATTCTTCTGGCTTTCGCTCCATTGCGGACGATAGATAGTGCCATACCAAAGATAGACACAAAATCCGACGGCCGCCAAGGCGGTTAGAAAAGTAAAGACTCGAATATAGCGCCCCGAGAAATATAGCAAGCTCTTGAACAGATAGCTTGGTTTGGAAATTTCTTTTATTTTTTTCAGCTTGTTTAAGAAGTTCATTGTTTTTGAGTATAAACGATAGCAGTTATATTGGTCTTTATGGTTTCATTCACCTTCTTATCCGCACTATTCGAGTCTGTCACGCCAGAAGAAATAACACTGTCGAACGGATTGCGACTGTTATTCTCATTACCAGCCATATTTTTTTTGGAAGAAATGGCAATGACATCTACATAGAACTGGTTATTTTCCAACATATGTATGAAGTTGACCAGTCCGGCATAATCCCCTTCCAAACTGATTTCAATCGGGAAATAGTTCGGATAAGCGATCTTGCCCATAATTTCCTTACTTTTTGCGGCAAAGGAAATATTTTTGGAATTGTCTTCTATTTTCAGGGTTATTTTGTTTCCTGAAGCCTGCGCCATCGTTTCAATACTCTCGATAAAAATCACTTGATCCGGCTGGCTCAAGATAACGTTCATAACGCTCTGGCGGCTTTCATAATCCGCCCACTCCTTTTTTATTTCAGGTAGCTTGTCTATCTGCGCCTTTTCCATTTCACGATCGATAGCCTTGGATTGGGACTGATACGCCCGCGACCGTATATCCTTCACCAGCGGCCGGACCGCGTAATACATAAAGACCACGACCAGCGCCGCGTAGGCAAAGATTGTTATTATGAATTTGTATTTGAACCAAATATCTTTCACTTCTTTAGAAATTAATTATTTATCAGCTGGTGATTGTTTTCTCAGACAACTTTCCTTAACTTTAAAAACGATTTTGAATTCTGCGTCAGCCTTATCCACCAGATTGGACAGCGGCAAATCCACATCGGAAAAGCAACCTTCATCCTCCAATTTACCTTTGAAATCAATCAAATCCCCTCGTATATCGGCAGTTCCAGAAAGAGTCACTGTATAATTTTCCGTTTCCAAAGAATCTACTTTTATACCAGAAGGGATTATTTGGCTGATCTTCATAAAAACTTTTGACCAATACAGCTGAGACTGATCGATCAGGGCAATCTGCTTTATCTGATCATTCGCCTCATTAAACTGGTTATTGTAATCCTTTATTTTTTCGAATTGGTCGGCTTTTTCGATTTCCGAATTCAAAATCACCTCGCCGCTCAGCCCGACATCCAGGATATATCTAAAGCTCAGAAGCACGATGAAAAATCCCAACAATAGCGCCGTCAGGACCACTTCTGCCTTGATAGTTGTTCTCAGTCTTTTATTTTTCCTGATCTCCTCCTTCTTGCTCGGAGGGATCAGATTAAGTTTTATCTCCATATTTTATTTCTCGCATAGCCAGCCCGATGGCCGTCGCATAGCTAATAGACTCGCTCCTGCTTATGATGGGTAGATTCTTACCTAGATTGAAATTTATCCAAGGATTTCCCAAAACTACTTCGTAGGAAAGGTTGGTGGCAAGATATGGGATTAGGCCTTTCAAATTCGCGCTCGCGCCGGAAATGATTACTCTTTCTATCTGGGCATCGGAGTTAGGAAAAGTGTGATAGAAATCGATTGTTTTTTCTATCTCTATGGACAAATTTTCCAGGAGCGGCCTGACCAGACCGAGTACCGGATTGTTCTCGCCTTCAGCAGTATGTTCAATGCCCTGAGACAATTTTATCTTTTCGGCCGCTTGATAGTCAACTCCCATCTGGCTGGCAATCAAGTCCGTTATGCCGTGGGCGGAAAAAGGGATGCTAGAAGTGAAACAAGGCACGCCATCTTGGATGATGATGAAACTGGTTTTCAAGGCACCGATATCCACCACCAGATAGACTTTTCCTTTTTCAGAACTTCTCGGGATAAGGCTCCGAGTGGTGGAGATGGATTCCATCTCTAATCCGCATACTGAAAGGTTACACGCTTCCAATACAGCCACCAAGTCATCCACCACCTCCTTAGAAACTGCTACTGTAATAACATTCTGTTTACCATCGGACTTATCAAGAAATTGCCAATCGAAATAGACCTTGTCGATTTCCAAAGGGATACCGGCTTCAATCTCCCATTTAACCGCTTCGGATGCTTCATCTTCGCTGATATCGGGAATACTGATAGTCCGCAAAAAAACTTTCGATTCTGGGATTGAGCAAATCACATTTTTCGTGTTTATCCTCTTGGGGCCGGCAGAGCTTATCGCTTCACGGATGATATGTCCCAGCTTTTCCCGTTCAATAATCCGCCCGTTCTCGATATAGCCGGTTTTTATCTCTTGAGAATTGAAACTTCTTATCACATCTAGTCCACTTTTTTTTTCCAACTGAAAAACTTTCACTGAGGATTCGCCCAGATCCAATCCAAAATATTTCTCTTCGAAACTTATTATTTTTTTGTTCCAAAATCTCATAGGATCATTCCGTATTTTAACATATTAGCATTCTAACATATTACCAACGCTTTAGTAAAAAATATTTTTGTTAACATACTAAAATGTTAATATGATTTTATAATTTACAATTCCTGCCAAAGATCAATGGAATATTCCGTCCCCGTGGGAAAATATGGCGGCGGACAATACAAAAGGTCATTATCAAAATTGTAAAAACGGACAGCAAAACCACTGCTACCATGTTGGAAATATGGCTGCAGATAGGAGGCAATGGCGCCGTTGAAAGTCAAGGAATTTTTTCCACTAAAACCGTTATCGTTGATGCCAACCGTGCCGGTCTGAGACAATAAAGCTGCGTCCACGATATAATCAGTGGGACAACTGCCTAGTACCCTGACATCGCGTTGCGCCACTATGCCCAACATATTGCTGCAATCATAAGAAGTGTGACGGAGATTGGCATTTTCCGATCCAATGTAAACATCGGCGGGATTACCGCCTATCAGATTAGCCGCTACAACCGTTACTGCACCATTTATCGTGCCGTCCACCCAAGCATTATTTTCCACAAAAATGACCCCCCCATCAACAATTGTATGATTGCTAAGACAATCATTGCTACAACTACTGCATGTGCCGAAACCACTGTTTTTCTTATACTTACTAATAGCGTGTGTTTGATTGTTGGCGGAATATACAGTACACACATCATAAGTCCCATCGCTCTTGAAAATAATTTTTCGACCTAGGTTGCTATTATCAAAATATTTACCTTGGCCGCTCTGAGCTTCGCTTTTCATATTCGCCAAATCTGCCGTCACCCCGCTAAAATTTACCTGTGGAGCTGGGAATGTTCTGCCACCCATAAAGATATCCGACCGATCTGGGACGGTACCACTCGGCCATGGGTAACTCGGAGCATCCGGATCGGCCGGATTGACTGTTGTGTGTACGCCAAACTGCAACTTACTTCCACCATATGTTGGATCATGAAAAGAAGGCGGCAAGGCGCTGACCGTGTTATGCGCCGTACCATCGAAACGGATTCCGTAATTAGAAAAGACTTTACCCCAAACCTCAGATTGATTGCCGAAATTCATAAAGCTATCCGACAAAAACATATATTCACTCCAAGAAGCCCGTCGAAACCTGACCTGTACAATACGTTTCATATTCGGCTCTTTATATGTCCAACCGGTCGATTTGACAATCACAATCGTTGAACCAGGAGCGGGAGCTGTAACCTCCAAGCGATATTCCCCGAGACCTTCAAAGTCGCTTTCATACGCCGTGCCCACTCCTTTCGCATTGCCACTGGCCCAAAACGTCTGGATCTGAGCGGCGGTCTTGCCTGATGTCTGATGCGCCAAATACCAACGATAATAATAGACGCCTGCCTCAGCAATCTGGAAAGCCTCCTCTCTTTCTACCCGATTAAAGCTGAATTTTAATTGAGAATTGATATATCCCAACATAGAAGTAAGGATTATCGACACGGTAAACATAATTATCAATCCATAAGCCAAAGCAGAACCATTCCGAATATTTTTTCTCATAAAATTATATGCTTGCATATTTTTTATTTTAAGTGGTCATAGTCGTTTAAGTTGCGCATCTCTACAAAAGTCTGAATTTTGACGTTGTCCGGAGCATGATTTGGATTGATATTGATCTCCATATACGCCTTCACCAGCCTGACAGTTGAAACATCTATTGTTCCAGCTAGAGGATTATTCGTAACATCGCCAGGATAATCTTTATTGTAATAATAGAATATCGGCGTGCTGCTGTTATTAACTATGCGTGTAGCGATATTTATGATTTGTTGATCTCCAGACGGATAGGTTTTTGGCATAGTGCTGGTCGGACTTGTCACACCCATCAAAACATCTTGACCGGTCTTATAGAAATGCAATCTCTCCGTTATTCCATCCTTATTGTAATCACAAAAAATGACTAGATCATTGGCTCCAACCGATTTGACCGGATAAGATCCGTCATCGCCTTGCCGCGCGCGCCGAATATAATCCACCATCTTGTTAAGACCTTGGGAAACCGCCATAGAAGATTGCCCCATTTCCAAAACATAGGCATTGCTTTGCCAAGTTTTGGAGAACAAAAGAGTGAATCCGCCGATGCCCATAGCAAAAATCGCCACCGCCATCAAGGCCTCGATGAGTGTCATTCCCAATTTGTTTTGCAATACGTTTTTTCTCATAGGTTTTCCGTCATTGACACATCTTTTACCATCAGACTTCCGTCATCGATAGTTTCCGAACTGCTCTCACTTTGAAAATCAGTGGCTTGCACCGACAAATCATACGTCCCCGCCTGAAAAACAGCCGCGTTCGAATTAGGGAAAAATGCCATCCCATCCGCTCCGGTCGTAATTGTTTCATCATAAGCAAAGCCGTTATTTTTCAGTTCAACAGTAGCGCCCACCACAGGAGAACTATCGGCACTATTAATAACTCGGGCTAGGAGTCCTGTCATAGTTTTTGCCGCCACTTTCAATTTTAAATCAGTCGCACTATCAGAAGGCAGGGGAAATGGCGAGGTTGGATCAATACCTATCAGCGTATAAGCGGTCTCGCTACTGGATAATCCGAAAGTATATTGCCCAGGACTGATAGAAGTAAATGTCTTTTCTCCGCCAGAATCAGTCTTACCGTCAAAGCTGAAATTATACACGGGATTAAAAGGAGCCTCAAATTCTGACCCAAGCTTCCTTCCTCCCTTCAAAGCAATGCCCACATCGCCTACGGCGTTTCCTAGATAATCCACTGTGGATATTTTCATATTGGCTACCTTATTCTCAATCATGCTGGTCGTGTTAAGTGTAGCAGCCATAACAGACGCAAACACATCAACTGGGTTATAGCTGGTTATCGGATAAGGCGCAAAATTATTCACTGTCTCGTACCCGCTTTTGGATACGGTTATTTGATATTTCTGCTGAGATTCTTTGGCTCCTATGAGCGTCACATTCCCAGCCGCATCTGTTTGGATGACCTCATCTATGCCTACGTCCGAATTGACTACATGGACATTCGCCCCTGCCACAGGAGCACCACCATCCTGATCACTGAAAACATTAATCACCAAGATTCCATCTCCGACAGTGGCCACTTCCAAGCCGGGCGGTACAAACCGAGAAACTGTTTTAACGCTTCCATGATCGGTTCCTCCATTGTCCCACGAAACAATAATTTCCAATTTCTTATAATCATGGAACGCCAGATCGTTCGGTGTCCCAGAAAGCACCCCGTCGGTATCATCATCCACAAATGAAGCATAGGTATAAACATGATAAGTCTTTCCATTCTCAGTAATATTTTCATCCTGCTGGATGATCCCGCTACATACTCCGCCAACAGTGCCGACGTCATCATATTTGAGGTTCCGAGCGATCTCCATCTTTTCATTCGCCAACGCCACCGCACCCAAGCGATTTTTGGAAGATACTATCGCCCTCGTTCCGACAGCGATAACATTATAGAACGTCACCACGATAAGGACGAAAATCAGGATGAAAGTTATCGATTCGATGAAAGTGAATCCGGCACTATATTTCCTTATTCTTTTTTTTAAAAACATACCACTTATTTTATTGAACCCATTATGCTATACATCGGCTGCAACATCGAAACAGCGAAGAATCCCACGGCCGAACCGATAAAAACCATCAAAATCGGTTCGATAATAGACGACATATTTTTCGAAATCTGATCCACTTCCCCTTCATAGAATTCCGCCAATTTCAAAAGTACCATTTCTGTTTTTCCCGTTTCTTCGCCCACTTGTAACATTTGGATTGTAAGTACGGGAAAAATTTTCGGATACTCCGCGATGATTCCACTGAGCGGAATTCCCTTTTGGATCTTATTCACACTATCTTCAATCGCTTGGCGATAATAATAATTGGTGAGTGTCCGAGAAATAATCCGTAGAGATTCCACAGCTGGCACACCACTTTTTAAAAGCGAGCTGTAGATTCTGGCAAAACGGGAACAATTGACTTTAATGACCATTTTTTTCACGATAGGCACATTCACCGCTAAGAAACCAACTGTCCTTTTCCCCGATGCAGTCATAAGGAAAAGTCTCATAAAAATAACCGTAAATATTCCAATCATCGCCACTAGTAACCCATGATTGCGCAGAGAATCGCTCAAAAAAATGATGAATTTGGTCGTGGCCGGCAATTCGACATTCATATCAGTGAACACGCTCATCAGCTTCGGTAAAATATAGGTCAACATTAAAACAGCAATCACGAGCATCACCACGACTATCACGGCCGGATAAGTCATTGCGCCTTTGACCTTGCTCATCAACTCGTGTTCTTTCTCAAGTTGGAGCGCCAAAATGTTCAACACCTCTTCCAAATTACCACTGGTTTCTCCCACACGAATCATATTAACAAAAAGCTCGTCAAAAATTCCAGGGTATTTCGCCAGTCCATCGGCAAATTGTCCACCAGCCTGAATGCCCTCATACACTTCATTAAGAATAGCGGCAAATTTCTTGTTCTGGGTCTGTATGGCGATATTTTTGATCGCTTTGGAAAGTGGCAAACCCGAAGAAATCATAACGCTCAGATTGCGGGTGAACATCAGCTTATCCTCCAACGATATCCGTATAAAACGATTCAAAAATTTAACCTTTATTTCCGCATTGGAATCATCTTTCAACTCTTTAAAGGAAGTCAAAGCATATCCATCCGCACGCAACTGTGCAGCCAGATCGCGCTCGCTCTTAACATCCATTTCGCCCGATTGGACTTTACCGGCATAGTTTTTAGCAGTATAGAAAACTTTCATAATATTTGCTACTATTCTTTGGTTACTCTTAAAATTTCTTCCACCGAAGTGATTCCCAAGATTACCTTGGAAAAACCATCCTCAACCATCGTCAACATTCCATTTCTTTTGGCTTCATTTTCAATTTCTTTCGCCTCCGCCTTCTGAGAAATCTTCGCTTTGATGTTTTCCGTCGCCTCCAAAACTTCAAATATGCCGTTCCTGCCGTGATAACCCTCCTGATTGCAATGTTCACAACCGACGGATTTATAGAAATTTATATCTTGCCAGGTGTCAGTCGGTTTGATTTTTCCGGCCATCTCGCCTTTCTTCTTGATATTTTCGAGAATTTCGTCCATATTATAATTTTCCTGCAAAGTCTTAAACTCTTTGGCTTCTATCTTGTATTCTTTCTTGCAATCATTGCAAAGTTTTCGCACCAATCTTTGCGCAATGATAACATTGACCGTGGAGGCCACCAGAAATGGTTCCGCGCCCATATCGATAAGTCGTGGCAACGTGCCGGCGGCGCTATTGGTATGCAACGTTGACAAGACCAAATGACCTGTCATCGCCGCCTGAATAGCCATCTCCATAGTTTCATTGTCACGAATCTCCCCCACCATAATAATGTCTGGGTCCTGACGCAAAAGAGAACGGAGTCCGGCTGCAAAAGTCAACCCGACTTTCGGATGGACTTGAGTCTGATTAATCCGGCTCATCCGGTATTCCACCGGATCCTCTACTGTGCTGATATTGACATCCGGAGTGTTGAGAAGATCCATCACTGTATAAAGAGTAGTGGTTTTTCCAGACCCAGTCGGACCGGTCACTAAGATCAATCCATTCGGTCGCTTGATTTCGCGATGGATTATTTCCAAGCCATCCCCCAAAAGACCCATCCCTTCCAATGTCAAGCCTTTGGAATTTTCATTCAAGAGCCGCATCACTATTTTTTCTCCGTCAAAAATCGGCAAGATGCTGACTCGGAAAGAAATCTTAATATCTTCTTTTTCGATCTTGAAGCGTCCATCTTGCGGAATGCGGTGTTCATCCAGCTTCAGATTGGATAAAACTTTTATGCGCGCGATAATACCATCCATCACCTGCTTCGGAAGAGTCATAGCCTCATGCAAAATTCCATCGATTCGATACCGCACTCGGACTTCCTTTTCATCCGGTTCGATATGGATATCGCTGGCATTCTGCAAAATGGCATGCTTTATGAGCGTGTCCACGATCCGAATGATTGGTAGCCCCATCGCAATCTTTTCCAGATCATCGGCAATTTTTTCCTCGGATACCTCATCTGCATTTCTTTCGATGATATCCCCAAATTCCGCTTTCAAACTCTTACTATAGAGCTTGAGCGTCGATTCAATACTCTCTTCCGTAGTCAAACAAGGGATTATCTTAAGACCGGTCTTTTTACGGATAAAGTCTATCGTCTGGATGTCTTCAGGATTGAGCATTGCCACCTTCAATTCTTGGCCAGCCTTTTCAAAGGCCACCACCTTATATTTCTTGGCAATCGGTTCCGGCACTATCTGGAGAATTTCCATCGGTACGGTGTTTTTGGAAATATCCAAAAAGGGTATGCCTAAAATATAGGCATAGAGTTTCCGCAAATCCTCCGCGCTGATCATTTTTTCTTCCAGCAGGATATCTCCTAATTTCTTTCCGCCTGCTTCAGCCGCTTCGAAAGCTACCTTAAGTTTTTCAGGGTCCACTTTTTTAGAGTCCAAAATGAACTCTCTGAGTTGTTTGTTCTCAATGCGCATTTTGTATATAAGGATATCACATTTTCAAAGTTTCCTTGATCTTTTTCACTACATCTTCCAATTTGAAATCGGCCTTGATAAGATATGCGGAAGCTCCATTCTCGAAAGCCTTTTGGATATTTTCCATATTTTCCAGATTGGTCAGCATAATTATGGGGATGTTTTTCGTCTTATCATCTTTTTTTATCCCTTCCAGAACTTGAAAGCCATCCATCTTCGGTAGAATAACATCCAAGATGATTAGATCTGGTAAATTTTTTTGAGCCATTTCCAAGCCGGATTGTCCATCCATCGCACTGAACACTTTAAATTTTTCATCCGTCAGATATTCCGCCATAGTTTCCTGAAGTGCCTCTTCATCTTCGATGAGTAATATTTTTTTTGACATATTGTTTTTATCAAATTAATTCAAATTAATATATAGCCTTGCTTAGCCTTGATCCTTGTCCGCCGGCGCAATCGGCAAAGAGAAGCTGAATTCTGATCCGACGTTCTCAATTGATTGGAACCAAATTCGCCCGTCCAACTGCTCTATGATATTTTTTGATATGTAAAGTCCCAGCCCCGTCCCTTCGGTCTGATATTTGATTGCGTTATCGCTGCGAAAAAATTTTTCAAAAACCCTGCCGATTTGCTCTTCCGGTATCCCTACTCCATTATCCTTCACTTTGAATATGATATTCTTTTTTTTCTGGAAGATCATCACTTCCACCTTTCCTCCACTAGT